>OWIA01000161.1_pt1 | contig 29222 bp, 25 predicted proteins | sample 1732881 | NCBI WGS metagenome assembly OWIA01 (sample SAMN05065764, study PRJEB22554) | human gut metagenome | biome: ENVO:2100002; feature: ENVO:00000062; material: ENVO:00002003 | host: Homo sapiens | place: USA
TAAGTCGTCGGCAGCGTCAGATGTGTATAAGAGACAGCCGGAACTTTTCTTTGAAGCGGATACGCTTGAAGCCTTGGCCGCCAAGATCAATACGTCGCCTTGGCAGAAGTGGAAGATGGACGGCAAGGTGCTTGCCGAAAGTGTTGCTCGCTACAACACCTTTGTGAAGGCAGGCAAAGACGAGGATTTCGATAAGCCCGCGCCGCAGTATGCAATTGAAACGGGGCCCTTCTATGCAGCTTGGGCTACTTTCGCCGTCCATGATTCTTACGCGGGTCTGCGCATCGATAAGGACTGCCGTGTGGTTGACCTCTCTGGGAAGCCCATTGCGGGTCTCTGGTGCGGCGGCGAATCCGCCGGCGGTTCTTCGCAGCACGGCCTCGGGCGCTGCATCACGCAGGGATACATCATCGGTCAGCGTGTGGCAGCCTTGAAATAAGCCTTAATCCACGTTGCGTTTGACTGTTCATTAAGGAGCAGTTGAATAAGCAATAAACGGGCAGCCGCAAGGCTGCCCGTTTTAATGGGCGGCGTGAGAAGAATCAGCCGAGCAGGGCGCAGCGGCGAGCTGCGGCGGCTTCAATACGCTGGAGTGCCGTTTCGAGCGTGCTTCTCGGACAGGCGGTATTCAGACGCATGTGCTGTTCACCGCCCGGACCGAAGCTTTCGCCGGGGTTGAGCGCGACTTTGGCTTCCTTGACGAAAAATTCACTGAGTTCAGTCTGGGTTTTAAAACCAAGTGCGCTGCAGTCAAGCCACATGAGATAGGTGGCATCAGGCAGGTAGGTCTTAATGGAAGGAATACGGGTGCGGAAGAATTCGACAGCAAATTCGAGATTCTTTTTCACATAGGCAGCGACTTGTTCACCGTAATCGTCGCATTCAGTCCAGGCGGCGGCAAAGGCGGTTTGACTGAAGATGGAACGATCGGGCTGGCTCGCAGTGAGTTCAGCCTTGAGCTTGGCATTGAGTTCCGGGTTCTTGGATCCCAAAGACGCAGCGCGCAGACCTGCAGTATTGAAGGTTTTGGAAGGACTTGAACCCCAGACGGAGATGCGTGCGGCAGTCTCCGACAGCCCCGGCAGGAAAGCGTGTTCGCCCTTAAAAACAAAACCGGAATGGACTTCGTCGGAGAGGATCACAACGTCATGGGCAGCACAGATTTCAACGAAACGGTTCAGTTCATCCGCTGAAAATACACGGCCGGTAGGGTTGTGCGGACTGCAGAGCAGGAAGAGGGAACAGTCAGGATCAGCGGCGCGACGCTCAAAGTCTTCAAAATCCACTTCATAACGGCCGTTGACGAATTTGAGCGGATTCATTGAGCACACGCGTCCGTTGGCTTTGGTGAGCTCTGTGAAGGGCGGGTAGATGGGGGTCTGCATGAGTACCTTGCCGCCCGGCTGAGTAAAGGCGCGGATGGCAATGGCAAGGCCAAAACTCATGGAGGGGCAATAGTGGATTTCGGATTCACTGAAGGTGAAGTTGTACTTGCGCTGGCACCAGGAAACAGCGGCACGTTCGAGAACACCAGAGTGGCCATTGGGATAGCCAAAAACCTTCGTGTCGACAATTTTCTGTACGGCAGCGACAACAGGTTCAGGTGACTGGAAGTCAGAGTCTGCCACCCAAAGCGGAAGAACATCTTTTGGATAAGCCGTCCATTTGACGCTGTCAATCTGGGTGCGGTCGATAATACAGTCGAAATTGTATTGCATATTATATTTTGCTGATGAAGGTTGAATGCACGGGCGTCAAAGCCGCAAAACATATTGGCAGAGGTTAGCGCAGCTATTCGCTGAGCGCCTTATGTAATTGCCTTATATGCAAAAAGAAACCCGCATGCGGGCTGGCGTCCATGCATGCGGGTCGGCGGGTGAAGCAAGCTGAATATTTCAGGCGTTTTGACCGAAATGCTCGGTGAGGTAGGCTTCCCAGCGCTTGAAATCAGCTTCAATGGTCGGGTGTTTAAAAACGTCATTCACCATGAAGCTCGGATAGGCTTTGAGGCCGAGGAACTGCATGGTTTTGTGGAAAGGCATGAAGAGCCCGTCAAGCCCCTTGCCTTCGAAGAACTGCTGGGGATCAGTGAAGGCTTCCAACGGTGCATTCCAGGTGGTGGAAAGCACATAACGTTTATTGGTAAGGAAGCCGCCCGAACCGTATTTCTTCTCCGGATCGCTGCGCGTACGGCCGTCTCCGCCGCAAAGTTCCGGTGAGACAAAGACATCGTCTTCATACTTGATGAGCTGCCAGGGCGTGGTCATCCACCAGCCCGGCGTTTGGAAGATCAAAACATCAGCTTCCAGAATCTTCTTGACTTCGTCGGCAACGACATAAGGTTCGTTGAGATCGGTGACAACAACGCAGTGGCCGTGATGCTTGAGCGTACGCTCGGCAAGCTCAACCATTGCGGCCGAAAGCGTGCCGCCCTGACCATTGATGCGGCAGCCGGCATTAACGATGAGAAAATTCATGATGAGGCTCCATCAGCGAAATTCATTCGATGTCGAAAAGTATAGGAGCTGGGCTCTTGTATGCAGCGTGCTCTTGTGTCACCTTTTGTTGCCGGGCAGTTGAGCGAGTACTACAGCTGCGGCCATCAGCACGCAGCCCAGACCTTCCCGCATAGAGAGGACTTCATTGAGGATGAGCCAGCCGGAAATGACTGAGAAAACACTTTCCAGACTCAGAATCAGGCTCGACGTGGTGTCGTTCATGCCGCGCTGGCCAACGATCTGCAGCGTATAGGCGATGCCGTTGCTCATGATGCCGGCCCAAAGCATGGCGGGAAGTGCAGTCTGCCAGCCGATCCAAGTGGGTGACTCCAGTGCCAGCATGGCGAAGAAAGCGAGGATCGAACCGCAGAAAAACTGCATCATTGAGAGTTCGACTGCGTCGACAAGCAAAACGTATCGTCCAATGACGAGAATGTGGAGCGAAAAGACCACCGCACAGGCAAGTACAAAGAGGTCTCCCGCTGCAATCGTGAAGCCTTCCGGCGGAATGCAGAGAAACCACAAGCCGACCAGTGAAAGCGCGACAGCAGCCCAAAGGAGCGGACTGCCGCGGCGCCCAAGGAAGAGACTGATGATGGGGACGAAGACGATATAAAGCGCTGTGATGAAGCCAGACTTGCCTACTTCCGTATCGTGCACAAAGCCAAACTGCTGCAGCGATTCCCCGCCGAAGAGACAGAGCCCGCAGAGAATCCCGCCCATTAACAGCGTACGGCGGTATTGCGGAGCCGAGCGCCTTGCGGCTTCAGCAGGCTTTTCTGCCGCCAAGCGTTTCCGCCGCAGCAGCACTATCGGGAGCAGAAAGAACGCCCCGAGGAGCATGCGGGTTGTAGTGAAGGTGAAGGGTCCGACGGAATCCATGCCAAGGGACTGAGCAACAAAGGTTGCCCCCCAAATCATGGCCGTAAGAAGCAGAATCGCCGACTGGCGAAGCTGGAAAAGCGTATCAGAACTCGATGACGACACGGAAGCGTCCTATAAATGGCAGTCCGACAGGGAAAATGCCATTGTTTCGTTGAAAGCTAAAAAAGTCTTTAAGTTTATTCCTAATGGACGCAGGCTCGACAGAAAAGACAAATTTATCGTACAGCTGTATGCCGCTGTTGATATTGTGAAACACAGTTTTAACACCGCATCGTGAAATAGGTCCAAGAGTGGCAAAACCACGTCTGCGACGCTAAAATGCGAACTCTCTCCCACAGGGGAGTAGCCAGGGAGTCCGGCAGTCGTCCGGTCTCCGCCCGTCGTCAACATACTTGAGGAGCTTTTCCCCGCTTCTCATGGCGGCGGGGTGCATGAACGACCGTTTGAGCCAGTTTTGACCGCTTCCTCCAAGAAATAATTGCGGCAAACGTCAAGCGGGCCGTTGAGCATCGGCAAGACCTGCGGCGCGACCTTCTGCATGAGTCTGTGTTGTGACGGCGTGCGGCAGGAAGGTACGCGCCGAGCAGGTTTTTCCGACCGCCGCGACGCCGTTCAGACCCCCCTCATGTTTGAAATTTTTCAGACCACGCTCCTTTCCACGGGCGTCGTTGCCGCTGCAGAGATCGGCGACAAGACGATGCTGCTTGCCGTTTTTCTGGCTGCGCGCTTCCGCAAACCCTGGACAATCATCCTTGGGATTTTTGTTGCCACCTTCCTAAACCATGTGATTGCCGGCGCTTTGGGTGCTACGCTCGCGAACTTTATCAGTGCAGACTTGCTGCGCTGGATTCTGATTGTTTCCTTCATTGCCATGGGCATCTGGATTCTTATTCCGGACAAGATCGATGAAGGCGGCAATGATGATCGCTTGCGGCGATTCGGTGTTTTCGGCACGACGGTGATACTCTTTTTCATCGCTGAAGTCGGCGACAAAACGCAGGTAGCCACCGTTGCGCTTGCTGCGCGTTATCCGGCAGAAGCTTTCTGGGTGGTCTGCGGCACGACGCTCGGCCTCATGATTGCCGATGCCCCGGCAGTTTTCATCGGCAACAAACTCGCCGAAAAGATTTCGATGAAGCTGATGCGCCAGATTGCGGCTGCAGTCTTTTTCATCCTTGCTGTTGTTGCATATTTGGAAGCCTAAGCAGTCCGATCACTGAAGTGACGGGGTTTTGACTCTGTCAGGCTGTCGCTTTGCCGCTCCGCCTTGGACTGCTCCAAGGCAGGGCGGCGGCCGTTGCTGCTATACGTCATTTTCTGATGCAGCCAGTCTGCGGTCAGATCCGGCTCCGAAAACGCCGGAGCCCGCACTCCTTAGTCCCATTTCGGACTTCTCGCGGCCCTTTTGTGATGCCGATAGCAGAGCGGCGGGCAGTGTTCCATCCAGCGCCCCTTTGTCCACGCTCGATTCGGTCGTTTTGGAATAGAGCTGCAAAGCGAAAGGTTTGGCTCCTCGATCCGCCTTGGAGAGCCAATATTTCTGCAAACATGATGGGACGATTGCCGCTACCATATCGCCCTATTCATCGAGCGCTCCTTTCTGAAGATTGAATAGGGGGCGGCGCATGCAAAGAACGTTCAAACGTCCATACAAAAGGGAGCATTCAGACATGGCCTTTAGAAAGATCATCAAGACCGGCGATCCCGATGACATCCGGACCGGCTTCGCCGGTGCTGTTTGGGACATTGTCAAAATGTCGTCGCTCATCGGCGCTTTTGTCGCTTTTTTCAGCGGTATGGTGCTCAAAGGCAAACTTCTCATGCTTGCTGCGGAGAGCTGGACTTCGATTTCGCTGGTGCTTTTGGTGCTTTTCCTTGCGCTCTTTTTGAGTCTGGGGGCAGTTCTGCTGCAGCTGCCCGGCTTGATTCATCGAAAGCGTGAGCATCAGGAGGCGCAGAGCCTTTCAGATACCCGCCTTGTTCTCTGGGTATTTTCAACTTTTGCCGTGTCGTGGTTCTCCACCTTTTTCTTTTCCGTGACCTCCGACATCACCGCCGAGGCGCTGCGCGGCTTTGGAATGGGTGAATATCTCTATGACTTTCCGGCCGCTCTCATTTTCTTTTATGTGGCAGGACCGGCCATTGTCGTCAATGTTGCGTTTGGCAGCTGGGTTCGAGGGAATATTCGCCGTCTGTTGCCGGAAGTTTGACGGTGTGTTGACACTGAACTGAAAATCTCTGCGCAAAGCCGCCGTATGCTTCATGGACACGGCGGCTTTCGCGTTTAACCTTCTGCGGCTTTAGTGATCTCGCGGAGGTCTTGGTCAAGCGGCAGTGCATCATAAATGCGCCCGGCTTCACCGGTGGGAAAAGTTAATTCCAGACCGTCGGCCGCCATCCATTGCGCTTCGATGCCGGCATCCGCAGTGATATTGAGGAGGTGTCCGCCGAAGCGTTTTCCCGAATCGTTGGGAGCGGTTAACACGTGCAGGTGCCAGCCGGGCATGTTGATGCTTTCGAGATAGCCGGGAAAGCGAAATCCAATGATCTCTGCCTGAATGTTTCGCTCGGCGGTGATTTTCTGTGAAAAGAGCATGTCCTTCATCGGCTTCCACGGTTTCGGTGCCGGCGCAAAACTGCGGAAGGTCACATCGGCGTGAAAAACTTGCAGCCGCACAGCAAGCACACGATTTTCTGCGCCTTTTGCAGCTTCGTCCAAAACCGTTCGAAGATTATCCAAACTGCCGACAGCGGGCAGTTTGACGGCAGAGGCGGTAGGCTGCCAGTCAATGACGCAGGCAAAGGGCGTTTTTTCGATGTCGGCTGCCGGCACGGCTTCGCCCGTATGCGTGCCGTTCCAGACGACGCCGTCGAGCATAATGAGCTCACCGCCGAGTCCTTCAAAAGTGCCGATGCCGAGTGTGCCGTGCCGCTTGAGCTCACCGATGGAGAGCGAGGGTTCAAAGTCGCCGAGAAGCAGTGCGGAAAGTGTCGAAAGCTGGTAGAGATTGGGCATGAAAGTGCTTCGATTCTGATGAAGGTAATGAAAGCATAGTTCTCTGCCAAGACCGCACGAGCGGCCAAGCGCAGTGCTTAAACAATTTCACCGCCCAAAAAAAAACGGCTCCTGTAAAAATAGAGGAGCCGCTCGCAGCTGCAAATTGCAGCAGAAATCAAACCTTATGCCGGATCTTTGGCTTCCGCCAAGGCCGCTTGACGGGCGATTTCTTCTTTGCTTTTAGGCTGCACGCTGTCTTCCGGAAAGGTTTTCTTTCCAGGATGGCGCTTACGATAGTCAGCGAGGAACTTGGCAATGCGGTTGATGGCGTCGCGCAGCTCCCATTCGTAAGGCAGGAATACCATGCGGAAGTGATCGGGTTTCGGCCAGTTGAAGCCGGTCCCCTGAACTAACACAACATTCGTTGCTTCAAGGAGCTCTTTAAAGAATTCACGGTCATCTTCAATTGGATAAACATCTGGATCCAAACGCGGGAACATATAAAGCGACGCACACGGATGGACCACAGAAACGCCAGGGATGGCCGAGAGCATTTCGTAGGCAATGTCGCGCTGACGACGCAGCCGCCCGCCCTCACAAATAAGGTCGTTGATCGATTGGTAGCCGCCGAGCGCAGTCTGGATCGCGTATTGTCCCGGAACGTTGGCGCAGAGCTTCATATTGGCGAGCATGTTGAGACCTTCGATGAAGTCTTTTGCATTGCTCTTGTCGCCCGAAATGACCATCCAGCCGGCGCGGTAGCCGCAGGCACGGTAGGCTTTCGAGAGTGAATTAAAAGTGAGCGTCAGTACATCGTGCGACAGTGCCGCCATGGAGGTGTGCTTGATGCCGTCGTAGAGAATCTTGTCGTAGACCTCGTCGGCAAGAATCACAAGACCGTTTTCTCGTGCAACCTGAATGATGTCAAGGAGCACGGAATTGGGATAGAGAACGCCTGTGGGGTTGTTTGGGTTGATGACGACGATGCCTTTGGTGCGCGGACCCACTTTGGCACGGATGTCGTCGATATTGGGAATCCAGCCTTTTTCCTCATCGCAGAGGTAATGCACGGGTTTGGCGCCTGCGAGTGATGTCACGGCTGTCCAAAGCGGATAGTCGGGTGTCGGCACCAGCAGTTCGTCGCCCTCATCGAGCAGAGCGTTCGTGGCCATCGTGATTAAATCCGATGCGCCGTTGCCGAGATAGATGTCTTCGAGTGTGACGCCTTCGATCTGCTTGTCCTGCGTGTAGTGCATGACCGCCTTGCGGGCGGCGAACATCCCCTTGCTGTCCGAATACCCTGCCGAGTTGGGCAGGTTATAGATCATGTCGCGCATGACCTCTTCGGGCGGGTCAAAGCCGAACACGGCAAGATTGCCGATATTGAGTTTGATGAGACGGCGCCCTTCTGCTTCCATCTGCTTGGCCTTGTCCATGATCGGACCGCGGATGTCGTAAAGAACGTTGTCAAGCTTGGAGGATTTTTTAATTTGCTTCATTTTAGGCTGGGTCCTGAGTGGTTCAAGGTTCTGCAAGGACGCATCTGATAAAGATATCACTATCGGTTTGATTTCGACCGAAGAGAAACTACCTAACTCTGCCTGTGAAATTCCCCGTTCAGCGACAGTTTCGACGTTTTTTCTGTCTTCCAGTGGCGATGGCTTCAATGGGAAGCTTTTTTCGCGGGTAAGGATGAGGGAGGACAAAAAGTCCCGCATTATGAATATTCCGGATGAACAGCGCGCAAAAAGGCGCGGAAGCTCTTCGGCTTGAAGAGCATTGCCGCGCCGAGAAGCCGTCAATGCTGACGCTCAGTCTTTAACAAGAAGATGGGCGCAGATGGGCGGAGGTGAGTTTTAGCACTTGAGCAGGTGTTCGCGCTGACGATCCTTGTGACGGGCCTTCAAAACATCGATGACGTCGGCGAGTTCAAGATCCGCATCGGCGAGCAGAACGAGGAGGTGGTAAACCAGATCGGCCGCTTCATTCTTCAGCTCTTCCTTATCGTGCACTGTGGCGGCAAGTGCGGTTTCTACGCCTTCTTCGCCGACTTTCTGCGCAATGCGCTTGGTGCCCGCGGCATAAAGACGGGCCGTGTAGGATTCTTCCGGTGATGCGCCGCGGCGGCTTTCGAGGAGCACCTCGAGTTCACGCAGGAAGTTCCAGCGGTGCTCGATCGGCGAGAAGCAGCTCGTCGTGCCGCGGTGACAAGTCGGACCGTTCGGATTGGCGAGGATGAGCAGCGAATCCCGGTCGCAGTCTGTGCCGATGTCAACCAGATGGAGCCAATGTTCGGACGTTTCGCCTTTGGTCCAAAGACGGCGTTTCGTACGAGACCAGAAGGTGACTTTGCCGCTTTCGAGTGTCTTGTCAACGGCTTCACGGTTCATAAAGCCGAGCATGAGGACCTGCCCTGAGCAGGCATCCTGAACGATGGCGGGCATTAAATCACCTGCCTTGGCCCAGTTGAGGGCATTAATATCTTCTTTCTTCAGCATGTTCTCACCTCAATGTTGTGCTCGCGGAGATAGGTTTTCAACTCCCCGATATTGATTATTTTCTTATGAAAGACGGAGGCTGCCAAGGCACCATCGGCATGGGCGGTCTCGAACGCGTCAAGAAAGTGCTCCATTGTTCCGGCGCCGCCGCTTGCAATAAGCGGGACTTTGCAGACAGCACGCACTGCGCTCAGCTGCGTGAGGTCGTAGCCTTGACGTACGCCGTCCTGATTCATCATGTTGAGGACGATTTCCCCCGCGCCCCGGCGCTGGACTTCTTCAACCCAGTCGAGTGTGCGCCACTGAGTTACACGCGTTTTCTTTTCATCTCCAGTGTATTGATTGACCCAGTATTCTCCGCTCTTTTCGTCATGCCAGGAGTCGATGCCGACCACGACGCACTGCACGCCGAAACGCTCGGCAAGACGTGAAATGAGGGTTGGATCCGCGAGCGCAGGAGAGTTGACGGAGATCTTGTCTGCACCGAAAGCGAGAAGCCGCCCGGCGTCCTCGATAGAGCGGATGCCGCCCGCTACGCAGAAAGGAATATCAATGGCTTCGGCGACGCGTGAAATCCAGCTCTTGTCGACTACGCGGCCGTCCGACGATGCGGTGATGTCGTAAAAGACCAGTTCGTCGGCGCCTTCTTCGGCATATCGGCGGGCGAGCGGGACGATTTCGCCCATCACCTCATGCCCGCGGAACTTAACGCCCTTGACGACAACGCCGTCCTTCACGTCAAGACAAGGAATTATTCGTTTGGCCAGCATTCAATAGCCTCTTCGAGGGTGAATTTACCTTCCAGAAGTGCCCGGCCGACGATGACGCCGGCAGCGCCCGTATGCGATACCGCGCGGATATCGTCGAGACTTCCAATGCCGCCGGAGGCCTGAAAGTCGATGTTCGGGAACGTTTGAGCAAGTTTGGCGTAGAGCGCCGTGTTGGGGCCGGCCAATGTACCGTCCTTGGAAATATCAGTAGTCAGTACGTACCGGAGGCCGGCGGGTTCGAAGGCTCGGATCAGGTCGTCCATTAACACCCCGGAATTTTCCTGCCAGCCGCTCACGGCAACCTCGGCGTTTCCGGCCTGGTTGATGCGTACGTCAAGTGCGAGAACGAGCTTGTCGGCGCCGAAAGTTTTCATCCAGCCGGCCACTTCATCCGTGCGCTTCACGGCGGCAGAGCCCACTACGACGCGGGCTGCGCCGGCATTAAGGAGCGAGCGCACATCGTCAGCTGAGCGAATGCCGCCGCCCGTTTGCACAGGGATAGAGAGACTTCCGAGCAGTTCGCGCAGAAGGGGAATTTGTCTCGCTTTCGGATCCTTGGCGCCGGTAAGGTCAACGATGTGGAGCAGCTGAGCGCCGCTCGCCTGATAACGCTGAAGACGGGCAAGCGGGTCCTCGCCGTAGTCGCGGCGGAGGCCGTAGTCCCCCTGATGAAGACGCACGACGCAGCCGTCGATTAGATCAATGGCGGGAATAATCATGCGGCGGCTCCAAGAAAATTAGCGAGAAGATGAGCGCCCGCTTTGCCCGAGCGCTCTGGGTGAAACTGCACGCCCATGAAGTTTTCGCTGGCAGCGGCGGCGGCAAACGGCTCTCCGTATGTGCAGGAAGCAATGGCGGCAGGGCCGTCAGGCATTGCAAAGCTGTGGACAAAATAGAACCATTCTCCAGGTTCGATGTTCTTAAAAAGCAGTTTGGCCTGCGGGGATTCGAACTTGGGAAAGACTCGGTTCCACCCCATGTGCGGAAGCGGCAGTCCGGACGCATTGAGTTGGCGGACATCCGCATCAATGAGGCCAAGCAGATCCACTCCGCCCGTTTCTTCACTGCGGCGGCCAAGGAGCTGCTCTCCAAGACAGATACCCAAAAGCGGCTGATGGGCCTCGCGGATCAGCTCGGGAAGTCCGCGTTCCGTCAATGCCGTCATAGCCGCTTTGGCGGTGCCGACGCCCGGGAGGAAAATGCGGTCGGCCGAACGGATATCGGCAGCTTCACGTGTAATCAGAGGCTCCACTCCGAGACGTTTCACCGCAAAGGCGAGTGAAGCAAGATTGGCGCAGCCGGTGTCGAGAATGACAGCTTTCACAGTACCCCCTTGGAAGACGGGAGCTCGGTCCCCTCAACACGAACTGCATCACGAAGCGTTCTGCCGAAGGCCTTGAAGAGGCTTTCGGCAACATGATGGTCATTGCCGCCCTTGGCCTTGAGATTCAAAGTAATGCCCATGGTCTGAGAGAGCGAACGGAAGAAGTGTTCGATCATTTCAGTCGACAGGTCTCCGACATGGCGGTGCTTGAACTTGGCTTTGAACGTGAGGTACGGACGACCGGAAATGTCGAGTGCACAACGTGCAAGCGCTTCATCCATCGGAAGCAGGAAGCCGAAGCGGCGGATGCCGCGCTTGTCGCCCAAGGCCAGCCGCAGCGCTTCACCGAGCGCGAGTCCGACGTCTTCGACCGTGTGGTGATCGTCGATCTGAAGGTCTCCCTTGGCATGAAGATGCAGACGAATACCGCCGTGCACGGCGATCTGGTCGAGCATGTGGTCGAAAAAGCCGATGCCCGTGGAAATGTCGTTTTCGCCAGAACGGTCCAGCCAGACTTCCACCGAAATCTGCGTCTCTTTGGTGACGCGTTCAACAGCGCTGTGCCGATCGCGGATTGGCTGGGCGGGAGCAGCAGGAAGGGATTCGAGCAGACGCTTTTCAATGGCAGCCCAGGATTGGCCGTCGGGCCCCACGCGCAGACCGGTGAGTCCCATATTTTTAGCGAGTGTCAGGTCCGTTTCGCGGTCGCCGATCACGTAGGAATTGTGCTTGTCGAGCACCCCGCGCCTGAGATACTGCTTGACGAGACCGGTATTCGGTTTCCTGCAGGAGCAGCCCTCGCCGGGCATGTGTGGGCAGATGAGCACTTCGTCAAAATGCGCCCCCTGACTCTCAAGGATCTGCATCATCAGCTCATGCGGACCCTTGAAGGTTTCAGTGGGAAATGACGCCGTGCCCAACCCATCCTGATTGGAAACCATCACGAGTTTCCAGCCTGCTTCGCGAAGCGCTTTGAGTGCGGGCAAAACGCCCTCGACAAAACGTATCTTTTCAAAGCTGTCTACCTGAAAATCATGAGGCTCCTCAAGAATCGTGCCGTCGCGGTCAACAAAGAGGATGCGTTCGCTCATTTGGCTTCTCCCAGTGAAGCGCAGGCGCCGAGTACTTCACGAAGCGCGGCGAGGAGCTCATCGTTCTCATCTTGCGTACCCACAGTGATGCGGATGCAGTTGGCGAGCGTCGGCTGGCGGTTTTGGTCGCGCAGAATGATCCCTCGATCCCACATGGCCTTGAAGACTTGAGGGCCGTCGGAGAATTCCGCCAAAAGGAAATTTGAGGCACTCGGAAAAACCGCTTCGACGCCGGGGAGATCTTCGAGCGCAACCTCGAGTTCGCAGCGGCGCATGACTGCTGCCGCGGCACGCTGGCGCATGGCGCTCACCGCAGCGGGGGTGAGCGCTTGAGCGGCCAGATCAGCGACCGGTGACGGAATGGGGTAGGGAGCGATGACCTTCTTGAGCATTCCGATCACGCCCGGAGAGGACAAGAGGAAGCCGCACCGCAGTCCCGCAAGTGCAAACGCTTTCGAGAGCGTACGGATGATGACCACGTGCGGGAATTCTTTAAGGAGATCCACAGCCGTGTCGGCGGGCGAAAACTCAATATAAGCTTCGTCAATGACGAGCAGCGCCCGTCCGGCAGCAACCTGCGCGAGCTTGCGAAGAACTCCCATGGGGATGAGTGTTCCCGTGGGATTGCCTGGAGAGCAGGCAAAAACGAGCTTCACCTCAGGACGGGTGTCGAGCGTATGCGAGGCCTCAGCGGCATCAGGTACCCAGCCGCGATCCGGGGCGGTGATCAGATTGATCACTTTCGCGCCGTTGGTTTCGGCCGATACCGCGTACATGCCGTAAGTGGGCGGGAACTGCAGTACAGCGTCTTCGCCCGGACGGCAGAAGGTACGAACCAAAAGCTCGATGCCTTCGTCGCCGCCGCGGGTGACAAGAATCTGTTCGGGCGAGACGCCGGCGTAAGACGCATAAGCCTCTACGACGGCTTCAGGCTGAGGCTCCGGATAGCGGTTGAAGCGTTCGTTCTGAAGCGCCATCGGCACAGATTCGGCCGACTCGTTGGCATTGAGCCAAATGTCTCCGCGCCCGCCCGCCGCGGCGACAATGCGTCTGGCAGACTGGTAAGGCGTGAGTTTTTGCACTTCGGGGCGCGCAAGACGCTCCGGGGCTTCAGCAATTTCTGCGCAATAGTCAGCCAATTTACCCTCCGATCTTTTTAGAGAGTTTTTCGAGACGAACGAGTACGGCGTTGCGGTGGGCGTCGAGCTGTTCGGCGTGGGCAAGAATGGCAATCGCTTCGCCCAATCCCGAGAACCCCTGCGGCGTCATTTCCTGCACAGTCATGCGCTTGGTGAAGTCGGCGAGCCCCAGACTGGAGTAAGCTGCCGCGCACCCGTAGGTGGGCAGAACGTGATTGGTGCCGGTGGCATAGTCACCGCCCGATTCGGGTGACCAGTCCCCCACGAATACCGAACCGGCATTCTGGACGAACGGCACGAGCTCCCGCGCATTGCGGGTCTGCAGGATGAGGTGTTCGGGTGCGTAGCGGTTAGACACTTCGACGCACTCCTTGAGATCCTTCACCACAATCAGACGGCTGGCAGAAAGGGACTTTTCTGCAATGGCGCGGCGCGGAAGCGTTTCGAGTTCCTTAGCGGCGGCTTGAGCAACCGCCTTGGCAAGGGTCTTGGAGGGCGTGAGCAGCACGACCTGACTGTCCGGCCCGTGTTCGGCCTGAGAGAGCAGATCAGCAGCAACAAAGCGCGGATCGGCTTCAGCATCTGCAATAACGAGAACCTCCGAGGGACCTGCGGGCATATCAATGGCCGCACCGTCCGGACGGCGGCTGACCTGGCGCTTGGCTTCGGTGACGTAGGCGTTGCCCGGTCCGAAGATCTTCGAGACGGAGGGGATCGTTTCGGTGCCGAAAGCCATGGCCGCAATCGCCTGAGCGCCGCCCACCTGATAAATCTCATCAATGCCGCACAGACGAGCCGTTGCGAGAATCGGATCGGCAATCGGAGGCGGCGAGCAGAGAATGACGCGGCTGCAGCCGGCGATCTTGGCCGGAATGCCAAGCATCAGCACTGTGGAAAAGAGCGGTGCCGTGCCGCCCGGAATATAAAGGCCGACGGCGCCGATCGGGCGAGTAACCTGCTGACAAACGACGCCGGGCATGGTTTCGACAGTGACCGTCTCGAGCACTTCAGCGGAGTGAAATTTTTCGATATTTTTGGCCGCGGTTTGAAGTGCTTTGATGAATTCAGGCGAAAGGCGCGAAATGGCAGCGTCGACCTCTGCCTTGCTCACCTTGAAGTTCTTCACTTCCGTGCGGTCGAATTTTGCGCTGAAGTCACGCAGCGCTGCGTCGCCGCGGGACTCGACTTCGTCGAGAATGCCCGACACGACGGCCGTGATTTTGTCGCCGGCCATGACGGCGGGGCGGCGAAGAATGTCGGTGCGTTCGGCTTCCGAAAGCGCATCCCATTCAATGATGTCGCTGAAATTGAAATTCGTCATTTGAGTTACTCCATCATTTTTTCAATCGGCAGAACGAGGATCGAGCTTGCGCCGAGCGCTTTGAGCCCCTCCATCGTTTCCCAGAAAAGACTTTCGCGGCTCACCATGTGGAGCGCGACATGATCGGCTGATCCGGCAAGCGGAAGAATGGTCGGATGTTCAGCGCCCGGCAGCAGCTTCGTAATTTCCGCGAGCTTGGCTTTGGGGGCGTGAAGCATGATGTATTTGCATTCGCGCGCACGGGCAACACCCTGCATGCGTACGAGCAGCCGTTCGACAAGGGCGGCCTTTTCATTGTCAAAAGGCTCGGCCTTGGCAATGAGACAGGCTTTGGAGCGGTACACGACCTCCACTTCCTTCAGACCGTTGGCTTCAAGGGTTGCACCCGTTGAGACGAGATCACAGATGGCGTCGGCAAGGCCGGCTCGAGGAGCCACTTCAACCGAACCCGTCAGCAGACAGGGCTTGAAGGTGAGGCCGCGTTCATCAAAGCAGCGCTTAAGGAGCTGCGGATAGCTCGTCGCGATGCGGCGGCCGTTGAGGCTTTTCAGACCGCCCCAAGTCTCATCCGTCGGAATCGCCACCGACAACCGGCAGCCGCCGAAATCAAACCGCTTGAGCATGCGGAATTTCGGTTCTTCTCCCTGACTTCTGCGGGCGAGTACGGTTTCTTCGAGCACGTTTTCGCCGATGATGCCGAGGTCGACCACGCCGTCCATGACGAGACCGGGAATGTCGTCGTCGCGCACGCGCAGGATCTCAACGGGCATATTTTCCGCTACGGCCAGAAGGCGCTGGGAGTGGAAGCGTACCTTGAGACCGCAGCGTTCAAGAAGGTCCTGCGAGTCGTCGGAAAGTCGCCCGGACTTTTGCATTGCAAGCCTCAGGCGGTTGTTTTCAGTCATTTTCTTCTCTTCTTTCGTGAAATGGGGTGACGGGGAACGGGCTTGGGGAGCGGTCGTCTTCTGCGCCGCACCATCATCGGACATCCAAAGATCCGGCGCAGTGATGAAAAAAGCCTCCGGAGTCCGATGACTTCCGAAGGCTTTGCTGTTTTGTGGAGCTTCATCCTGAGCCGCCGGAAGCATGCATCGATCCTCCCGAACAGCTTGTGCGCCCGAGGGATGCTTTAAGGATGGTGGTGGTGATGGCGGCGGAAGGTGAAGCCGTACACGACAATGCTCCGACAAATGGGAATTTGGTTTACAGCGAAAAGGCGCTGCATGTTCTCTGCGAAATTTATATTTCCGCCGAAGAACTGTCTTCAATCATGCCACGGCCGAGTGCGGTTTGGGAATGCTTCAGGGACGCGTTCGGTGCATCTTCGCTCTGTCGGCGCATGTCAAATGCGTCTAAACAATATCAAAGGGAGTTTTTCCTTAGGCGCAATATCTGAGATGGATCATCATGATGCGGCCGCGAACGCTGAAAATGATTTTCCATTTTTTGCGAAAGAATCCGCGAATACAGGAATAGCGGGGAATTGAGCCTAAGCGCAGTATTTCCTAAGGACTGCGGGTGAGAGCATCCTCCCCCGCGAAACGATACAAAAGAGGAATACATCATGCAGCTTACTAAGCGCGCCTTTCTTCTGTCCGGTGCGGCGCTTGCCGTCTCCGCCGCAAGAGGAGCCTTTGCCATGGGGACGCCGAGCGGTTTCGCTGTCGTCGGTTTTGCCAAGCAGGGTGATCTCGGCGAAGTGATCGTCAACCCGTATAAGATTTCGCCGCTCACAGCCGTCATTAAGAACGGCGGCTACGAACTGCTCACGGCTCATGTCCGTGTGGTGCCTAAGGACGGCGGCCAGGAAATCGCATACGATGTTTCGAAGGCGCAGCTGCTTACGCATGCCGGCATTCCGGTGTTCGGTCTTTATGCCGACTATTCCAACAAGGTTGAAGTCAAGTATTCGTACCGCTTTGACGGCAAAGAGGTCAAGGGTGAACACACCTATACGATCTATTGCGGTCCGCTGCGCGGCATCGAATCAGGGGCTGCCGGCGAAAAGAACCTGATGTTTGACGTAGAGGTGAAGAAGGTCGATCCTGAATTTAAAGATCGTCTCTACTTTGTCAACAACTTCGGCAATGCCCACGGCGCTGATACGCGCGCAGTCTGGAACAATCCGGAAGGCGGCGCTCTCACGTGGAGCTTCATTCCGAAGATTGCCATCATTGACACGACGGGCGCCATTCGCTGGTACCTCGACGCTTCGACGATTTGGGATCCCGAATCGATCTACACCAAGGGCGTCATGATGGGCTTCAAGCAGAACGACGACGGTGCTGTTTCTTGGGGCTACGGTTCGACTTATGTGAAGTACGACATCATGGGCCGCAAGGCTTTCAACCGTCGGCTGCCTGCGGGCTACAGCGACTTCTCGCATTCGCTCGATCCGATGCCCAACGGTCACTATCTGCTTCGCGTTGCATCGGCTGACCTCCGCCGTCTCGATCAGAAGCGCGTCCGCACGGTCCGCGACATGATTATTGAAGTGGATGCCGGCGGCCGTGTGGTCGATGAATGGCGTCTCTTTGATATTTTCGATCCGTACCGCAGCAACGTCATCAAGGCGCTCGACCAGGGTGCTGTCTGCCTGAACATCGATCCGAGCAAGGCCGGTCATACGCTCACGGCAGAAGACCTCGCCAAGCAGGAAACCTCGGCCAACTTCGGCGACTTTGCCGGCACCGGCCCAGGCCGCAACTGGGCGCACGTCAATTCCGTTGACTACGACCCGACCGATGATTCGATCATCATTTCCTCGCGTCACCAGTCCGCGATCATCAAGATCGGCCGCGACAAGAAGGTGAAGTGGATTCTCGGGGCGCCGCGCGGCTGGCGTTCTCCCTGGAAGGAAGCGCTGCTCACGCCGGTCGATGCCCAGGGCAAGCCCCTGAAGTGCGGCGATGCTGAGTGCGGCGACGCATTCGACTGGACGTGGACGCAGCACACGGCTTGGCGTATTGATTCCAAGTCCGACAAGAACGTGATTTGGGTTTCGGTCTTCGACAACGGCGACGCCCGCGGCATGGAACAGCCTGCGCTTCCGGAAATGAAGTATTCGCGCGCTGTCATCTACAAGATCGATCAGGTCAAGCGCACCGTAGAGCAGGTTTGGGAATACGGCAAAGAACGCGGCCACAATTGGTACAGCCCGGTGACGTCGCTCACCGAGTACCAGCCGGACAAGAACTCAGTCTTTGTCTACTCCGCCACGGCCGGCGCCGACTTCGACCTTACCACCGGCGCTATGAAGGGTCTTCCCAACCCGTACATTGACGAGTTCCGCTGGGGCGAAAAAGAACCGGCCGTCGAAATTCAGCTCCACAACACCATGGGCTATCAGGCATGGCCCTTCAGCGTGAAGAAGGCGTTCACCGACAACTAACGTTTCGTTCTGAGCTTTAACGAGAATCCATCCGAATCCGGCGGCAAAACTGCCCGAGAGGATGATCTGCTCCGCCCGAGGTTGGTATTTCTTCGGACGGAGCTTTTTTTCGCTATGGCCGGCGCTAAACTTCCCCTTCACCCTTTAGGCGGCTTCGCTATCCCTCTCATGCTCTGGGATAACGAACCGTCTCAACGGACGGAAGCGGTCTTTGAAGCCGCAGGATAAAAATCACTTGAGGTTTTCATGAGCTCGGCGATGACGACGCAGCGCGCAACATTGATCGGACTTTTGGCTCCGCTTTGCTGGGGGATGGGCGTTTCACTTGTGCGCGGCATTGCCGAAGGCTTTGGACTGGCCCAGGGACAGACGCTTCTGTACACCACCGCTGCGGTATGCCTCTTTTTCGTCATCGGCATTCCGGATCTGCGGACCGTCGACAGGCGATACCTCATTTTTGGTCTGCCGACAGCCAACGCGAGCTCGCTTTGCTTCACGCTCTCTATCTTTTTTTCTGCTGGCGGAACGCAGACGATGGAGGCGGCCATGGTGAACTACCTTTGGCCCGCTCTGACACTCCTTTTTGCCGTGGTCTTTAACGGCGTGCGGTCACGCTGGTGGATTGCGCCCGGTATGGTGCTTGCTTTCTGCGGGATTGTTGAAATTCTCGCCGGCGGGCAAGGCTTTTCACTCGAGGGTTTTATTTCGCGGCTGCTTGAGCATCCGCTGAGCTACATTCTCGCGGTCGGCGCTGCCGTCACTTGGGCGGCTTTTTCCAGCATGACTCGTGCGTGGGGCGGCTCAACCAATCTGGCCTGCCTGATTTTCTGCATCAACGCCAGCATCTACGGTGTGCTGTGGCTTTGCGGCTTCGGCACCCAAATGGTGGGCGAACCTTCGGCACACGGCTGGATCAGCGTCATCCTGGGCGGCATTGCGATGGGCGGCGCATATGCTGCATGGACGCAGGGCATGACCAAAGGGAACATCACGGTGCTGGCAGCGGCCTCCTATTTCACGCCGGTTCTCTCGTGTGTTTTTGCCGTTTTTTGGATTGGCGCCAAACTCGACAGCTCTTTCTGGACGGGGGTCGCTGCTGTCGTTGTCGGCTCACTGCTCTGCTGGGACGCGACGGCGCGCGGAATGAAGCCGCTCTTGGCGCTTGAAGCTCAGGGCCGGACATCCGCAGCAAACCGCATTTGGCTCCATCTAACCGGCCGCGGCAGCAAACGCTGACACAGCTTCCAGAGTGCCTTTCAACTCACGGCAAAGCTTCGGGCGCCGTGAGCGAGAATGCTGTCAACCCGGCGAAAGAGGAGCAGAAGATCGAGATGCAGAGCACTCGTTTCAATGGAAAGGGCGCTCCCCTTATCAACGCGTTCCATGTGGCGTGAGACCAGTTCCGCGGCGTCGCTCGAGGATGCCGCTTCGCCTGAAAGGAGACTGCTTCGAAGCGCATTGATCTCCTGCGGATCACTCGTTGAGAGTATTTGCGCGAGGAGCTCTAGGTGCGCAGATACGACGTGATGCTCTTGTTCGAGTTCCTGCGCACCCTGTGCACTGAAAAAGAGCGAGCGGCGGATTTTTTTCTTCCGCAGCAGATCAACGATATCGTTTGTGACTTCGAGCGAGAATAGCAGTGCATCAGAAACGGCAGAAAGCGACTGCCATTCGATGACGGCCTCTTCCGAAAGGTCGTCACGGATGATGATATTGAGCGCTTTGGAGACGGTGCGGCAGCGGCGGTCCAGGAGCTTTCGACGCTCTTTAAAGGCCAAGAGTTCACCCATCGGCGGATTTTCATAGATAAGCGGAGTGAGTGCATCCCAGTGCTTGCGAAATAGCTCTGCCGTGCGCGCGTTCTCATGACGCACTTGGACAAGTGCCGAGCTGCTCGAAAGGAGATTTTCCTTTGAAAGCAGATGCGTTTCAAAGTCATCTGTTTGGATCGACACGGGTACCAAACGGTCGATCAGCGCGGCTGCCGGATGAATGAAAGAGAGCCCCACAGCACCGATTACAGTGTTGTAGACCACATGAAATAAGATCACGCCGTCTGCCGGATCGCCGAGAGATGCAAAAACGCTGCCCGCAGCCGGAATAAAGTAGAGGATTGCTGCGCCGGCAGCAAAGCCGCCGACCCGAAAGAAGAAATTTCCGAGCGGCGCTTTCCGAGCCGCTTTTGATGCCCCGGCTGTTGCGGCTGCAGCCAAGAGCGCACTGCCGAAATTCGCACCCAATACGACCCAAAGCGCAGCTGAGGCCGGCAGCAGACCGCTCGCAGTGGCAGCCGCCGTCACGGCGACAACGGCTAGGCTGGAGAAAAACAGGACGGCGCAGACGATGCCGACAGCCGCCGCCAGACAGGGATGCTCCGGAAGATGCGCCAAGGTTTCCAGAATGATCGGACTGTCGCGCATCGGCTCGGTTGAGGCCATGATGCTTTGCAGCGCCAGAAGAACGAAGGCAAAACCCAGCAGCATTCGGCCGAACTGGCCTTCGCGCTTTTCCATTCGCCGCAGAAAGAGGAAGGTGCCTGCAATGAGCAGAATGGGAATAAGACTGGAAATGTTCAGTGTCAGAATGCGTGCGGCCAAGGCACTGCCCAGATCGGCGCCGAGAACGGCGGCCAGAGCAGCCGCCGTAGATACCAATCCTCCGGCCTGCAGACTTGCTACGAGAAGTGATGCGGCCGTTGAGCTTTGCAGCAGCATCGCCAGACCCATGCCGGCGGCAAAGCCGGCAAAGCGGTTGGAGAGGCGTGTGGCCAGCCATGAACGAAGCGCCTCACCAAACGTGCGCAATATGCCGGTTTTCACCATGTACGCCCCCCAAACAAGGAGCGCAACGGCGCTGGCGCTGTGCAAAAGGAATGTGTACACCGATCAAAATCCGAGGAAAAAAGGCGCTGCGGGTGCTCCCATTGTAGGACTCGGCCCGTGCCGACATGACTTCTGAGAGCGCTCGGCCGCGGAGACTTCTAGTGCTCGGCAAGAACGCCGGCTTTTCGAAGCATCTGCAGCACTGCCTCGCGCGGCAGCGCGGCGATCCGGCCTCCGTCGTATGCGGCCGTATCGTGAGCGGTAAAAAGCGCATTGAGGATGGCTTCTTCGGTTGATTCTATGGCGGCCATGAAGAGCGGCGTCATATCGTCACTGCGGACTGTGGGGCCGCCTTCGAGCAGGCCGTAAGGGGCTTCATGACGAACCCGCATGGAGGGTGCCGTTGAAAAGGCAAGGGCGAAATCTCCCGATCCGTTGGAGGCAATACCGCCGGTACGGGTCATGCCCATAAATGCCCGTTCGGCCAGACGCTCGAGCGATCGCTGCGTGAGCGGGGCATCCGTTGCTGCGATCATCATGATGGAGCCGTCGGCAGACCCGGCCACGTCTTTGACTCGTTCGGCCCATCCCGCGGGCATGGCTTGCGTGAGAAGCTTTTCATTGCTCCAGCCGCCCAGCTGCCGGCCGACTTCAACGCCCTTTACGGTGAGAAAGCCGCCGAAGTTGGCCTGAACAATGACCCCGACGGTCCAGCCGCCTAAGCTTTCGGGGAGTTTGCGCGATGCGGTGCCGATGCCGGCTTTGAAGCCGAAGGCAACAGTGCCGGTGCCGGCACCGCAGCAGCCTTCTTCAACCGGACCGGATTCCGCCCTGCGCAGCGCTTCAATAACGTGGTCGGGCGAAACGAATCGTGCACGAATGTCGTTGACGCGGCCGTCATTCGTTTCGCCGACAAAGGCGTTGACGCTTTTGACCGCTTCATTGCCGGGCTGCTCGAGCGTCCAGGAGAGAAGTCCGTCAATCCCGGCGGCGACACTGAGCGTGTTGGTGAGAACAATCGGCGTTTCAAGCGTGCCGAGTTCGTTGATCTGAGGAATTCCCGCGGACTTGCCAAAGCCGTTTCCGACAAATACGCCGGCGGGCACTTTTTCCTGAAAAACATTGCCGCCGTGCGGGAGGATGGTCGTCACGCCCGTGTGCATGCCGCAGGCGTCGTCTTCCAAGGTAACTTGGCCGACTTTCACTCCCGGCACATCGGTCACGGCATTGAATTTGCCGGCGGGCAGGATGCCGATATGGATGCCGTAACTGCGGACTCGGTTGTTGGTCATTTGGACAGCTCTTCTTCGAGGTTGATGGTTTGAAGATTCTATTGCCGATACCTTTTTTGCGGTATGGGGAAGTCGGTGTTGTCTGCATGCGTCGAGAACCGACGCGATGCCATGGATGATGTTTTCAAAATAGTGTGAAAACAAATCATTGTTTGAAAACGACAGGAATCCTTTTGTTAAGAAAGAGGAGATTTTTGAATGACCAATAAGATTAGCCGTGCATCTCACACTGTTCGTGCTTTTAATGTCGGCACGCTGGGCGACTGCAGCGCGTGGGACGACAATCTTGATGCGGCTCCATTGGAGTGGCTGCCTGCAGAGGAAGCGCCCAGTTTCATGTCCGGCACGGGCAGCGATGAGGTCTGCGAAAGCGGCATCGGTTTTGCTCGAGAGCGAGAGGGCTGCTGCATGTGCTCTTTTGGATTTGATGCCGTGGGAGTTCGCAGCGGTGATTCGGAGCTCCTCGAAAGCATGAGGGATCGAAATGTGCGCCATGCTTCGGGCGAGATCGATGTGTGGAAATCCTCTGTCGGAAATGATGAGCTGGATTCCGACAAGCAAAGTTTTTGGGTTCAAAACGGCATAGGCCGGCGGTTTTTGAGTCCCGATGTCTTTTCCGACGGTCTTTATACAGGCGGCGAATCTTTCTGGAGCCGCCTTTCGGGGAGTTCTGCGCAGTGGCTGCGTAAATTTGGTTTTTATAAGTAATAAACAGCCGGCTACTTTATCAATCCTGTGTTTGCCTTATCGTTTTTTCTTAATGCAGAGATCTGATTGGAATCTTCCTTTCCATCGAAATCAGTGAACGGTTTGGTTATCCATAACCTTCTGGTCACAATGAGAATAGACAGTTCCAATTTCTGTGCAGAAGCGAAATCTACTTCTAATGGATTAGACCTAAAAATCTATCTACGCTAGTCCACGGTGCCTGACGAAATTTTCAAACATCTTCACAAACCTCACTGATCCGATCCATCGGGCAGAGAAGATGCCGAAGTCCCATTCGAACAGGCGAACAACACCGAAAAAGGACAAAGGAGACCTTTATGCCCGATCACAACGCTCATGGAGTCGGTTTCAAACGGATGCGCATGGCAGGGCTGCTGCCTGCGGCTGCACTCATTCTTGCCGTCTTTGCGTCTTCAGCGGTGAGTGCTGCAGAAGTCAAACTTGCCGGCGCTGTCGTTTCCGGTCTTTTCTATTCCAAGGCAGAAAGCGCAGAGCATTCGAATCTGGTTCTCGCGGGTGTCGGTGAGGCACCGGACGATACGTGTTTCAAAATTCTTGGAAGAGAGGATTTAGGGAACGGCTATTACGTTCGGTTTAATCTCACGAGCAATGTAACGTCTGATACCGGCTCATTTTCCGGGCACAACGGCCTCTTCAGCTCCACATACATGTCGTTTGGCAATCAGCAGTTTGAAGTCACTGCCGGCCGTATGTCCGGGCTTACCGTTTCCGGTGATCCGTATTCGGTCTATGCTGCGACGCATGCCAACATGACTTACGCCCAGCTTGCTGGGATTGCGCCGGCAAACATTACTTTCCAAGCCGGTGCGCTCACTAATGCGCTTGCATTTACAACGCATGGCAGTCGATTTGTCCTGCGCGGTGTTTATTCAAATGGTGATTCAAACATCGGCGACAGCGGAGACACGGAAGCGACTGAAGACTGGTCCGACCGCCGCCATGTGGCGCAGCTCGGCGCCATGTGGCTTGGCGACAAACTCAAGACCGCGGTGGTTTATTCGTTTGAAATGCCCGGACAATTGGCCAATGCAGACGGTTCCCGCGATGTTCGGCGCAAAAACACGCATGCGCTTCATTTAATCGGGAGCTGGCATTTCGCCGGCAAGCAGGGGCCCGGCATCGCCGGCATCCTTTATGCAAGCCGCAACGAGTGGCGTATTGGCGCTGTGCCCGATCTCTCTACATTTGTGGGTGACGGCCGTATCGGAAGCAGTCAGGAGGGTCTTGACAATGTTGCGGTCCATGTCAGTGCGAAATATCCCGTTGGCCGTCATCTCTTTACCGCCGCGGCCGGTTACCTGCATTCCAAATGGAACGGAGAATCTACGAAGAGCGGCTATACCGAAGGTTCCATGGTGATGGGCGGCGTGGTTTATTACTACAGCCTTTCGAAAAGCACGAGGTGCTATGCCGCGGCAAGCTGGGCTGACGGCCGCAAGCTCCTTGACGCCGCACCGCGACTGAACCGAGTCATGGGAACGGTCGGTTTGATGAAGTATTTCTAATTCATATAAATCGAAATCATCACGGTTAAGCTAGCCATTGTTATGTTTACAGAAAAGATTTCTTTCGTAAACGGTTGGACAGCCTTAACTAGTGCTAATGGATTAGTTTCAAAACTGTAACTACTCTTCTTCAAAGCACAACGCGCTGTCTCTGAATCTGCAGGACCAGAAGGCAGATTCAGGCGCGCGTTGATGCTGCCTATGTAAGAAGGAGCTCTCTCAATGCAATATAACCATCATCGTTCGCACGCCTGCACTTTGCTTTGCACTGCCTTGGCACTAGCTTTCGGATGCGCAGCCGCGCACGCTGCGGATGTCAAAATTTCCGGCAGCGTCATCACCGGTCTCTATTTCAATAAAGTTGAAGGCGCTGATAACGGCAGCCTCAAAATGGGCGGTATGGGTGAATTGCCTGATGATCCGCATTTGATGCTGACTGCGCGAGAAGACCTTGGCAACGGTTGGTACACGGGCGCTCAGCTGCAGAACAGGTTCTATCCGGATTCCGGTACCTTCCGCTCCAATGGGTATTTGTTTGATGCCCAGTCTCGCCTTTTCGTCGGCAACGATCAGATTGAATTTTCATTCGGCCGTATGGCTGGTTTGACTGTGGCCGGCCGCCCGTATTCTGTTTACGGTAAGACGAATGCCAACATGACATTCGCCTCACTCGGCGGAATTGCACCGGCCAATATCATGTTCCAGCCGGGTGATCTTTCCAATGCGATCGCCTTCTCAACCAATGCTCAGTCGGGTCTCTTCGTCCGCGGCGTTTATTCAAACGGCGACTCGGTCAATGGTACGGATACGGAAACAACCGACGACTGGTCTGACCGTCGTCACATTGCTCAGTTCAGTACAGGCTGGACGGGCGATCATCTGAAAACCGCCGTGGTGTATTCCTTTGAAATGCCGGGGAACGTCAAGAATGCAGACGGCACTCGTCCAGAGGCATTGCGCAAGAAGAATACGCATGCCGTGCATTTGATCGCCAGCTACGATTTCGGCGGACCGGCAGTTTCGGGCATTCTGTATGCCAGTCAAAACGAGTGGCGCATCGGCCCGGTGGGGGATTTGTCAGCAATCGTCGGCGGCAATGATGTTGTCAGCAATAGCGAAGAAGGTCTGGACAACCTGGCAGTCTTTATGAGTGCTAAATATCCTATTGGTCAGCACACGATCAGCGGTTCGGTCGGCTTCCTGAAGAGCAAGTGGAAGGGCGCTGAAACGTCAGTAGGGCATGATGAAGGCACCATGACGATGGCCGGTCTGGTTTACTACTACAACTTCTCAAAGCGCACAAACTTCTATGGCGCAGCGAGCTGGTCTGACGGCAAGAAGCTGCTCGACGGCGTCGACCGCTTTAACCAGGTGCTGACGGCCGTGGGGCTCATGCACCGCTTCTGATCATCCTTCCTCCAGCCTGCATGACCAAAAGCTCTGCAGGCTTGGAGCTGTCGGCAATCTTCGGACTGCGGGGGGACTAGATCGCAAGTGAGCTTTCAAAAGCGGCTTTAAAATTCGGCAGCACTATGATTTTGCGGCCGCTGCGCTCAATCAAGCCTCGCTTGATCCAATCGGAGAGCAGTCGATTGACGACGGCTCGGGTGGCATGAACCATCAGGGCCAATTCGTCTACTGTCGGCTCAATCGGAAGCAGCCCGGCAGAGCTCTCTTCTCCGCCAATGGCCAGAAGCGAGAGAAACAGTCTTGCCAGACGCACAGGAACGGGATCGAGACCGTTGACGAGCAGTCCGTCGAGCTGCGCTTCGTGATTCCATGCCAGTGTGCGCAGGTATTCGAGCTCTATGCCGGGGTGATCGGCTAAGAAGCGTCTGAACTGCAAAGCATCTCTGCGCCGCAGACGTACGGGAGAAAGTGTGCGGATGGTGAGCTCCAGCGGCCGCTTATGGAGCAGGGCTTTGGGGCCTCCGAGAATGGTTCGGGGCACAAATAAGGCAGTCATGCGCGGACCGCGAGTGCGCGGTGCACAGGTGGCGAGTATGCCTTGATCAATCCAATATACAAAGGATTCTCTCCCAAAAGCATGATCGATGTGCGCAGGAAGTTCGACCACAGGCGCATCCACAAAAAGTTTTTCGAGCAGCGGCGGGTCGGGATGAAAGCGCCACGGACATTTGGAGTACAAAATCCCCGGCTCGAGGAGCGGAATGAGTTCTTTGGGCATGCGCGGTTTGTTCATCCAATGGATGTTCTGCAGTGGGGACTCAAAAAAATGAAGCCGAGCGGACTGCTTGGTCTTATGCGGATTGACTTTACCTGAAAACAGCCGCCCGAAGCGCGTGAGCGCGGCGGGCGGCGTTTGCCGCAGCGGCAGGCTGATGCGCCTGTGATCTGCGGCGATGCGGAAGGCTGATGCGGGCTGCTCAGACGCGGCCAGCCTCAATGGCCTTAATGGCGTTCTCAGCGGCGACGCGGCCGGAAGTCATGGCAAAGGACGAGGCAGAGCCTTCGCAGCGAAGGTCGTAAGACGAATCATAGAGGCCGCCGATATCCTGTCCAACAACATAAAGGTTCGGGATGACGTTGCCCTGCGGATTCTTGGCTTCGAACTGCGGCGTCACCGTAACGCCGCCCAACGTCAGGAAGAAGCAGCGCACGCCTTTGAGGGCGTAGTAGGGACCTTTATTCAGGTTGAACGCCCGCAGATGCTCGGGCTTGCGGCTGAATTCTTCATCAACGCCGGTTTTCGCGAATTCGTTGACGCGCTTCATGCTCGACTCAAGATTCTCTGGCGGCACGCCGATTTGCTGGGCAAGCTCTTTGACGGTATCTGCCTTGAAGGCCCAGCCGCGCTCATAGCCCATTTCTAGCGTCTTCGGCAGCGCCTTAAGCGGTACGCCGGCCAGCACGATGGCGTTGAAAGGCAGTACGGCACCCTTGTTAATCAGATCATCGATCATGGATTGGTCGAAGATCGTGTAGAGCACGCCGCCCGCGCTCGTCATGGCATTGTAGACGTCGACAAACACGGCGCCGCGCGACTCATTGAAGAAGCGCTTGCCTTCATGATTGACCCAGAGCCACGGCTGAGCCAGTGCGCAGCGGCCTTGTTTAAGTTCGTCGGGGCCCGAGAACTGGTTGATCGGCGGAACGTCCGGAAGATACGGTGCATTGCCGGCAACGGCGTGCATGCCGGCAACGTTGGCGCCGACCAAGCGAGCCATCGTGATGCCGTCGCCGGTGCGTCCGTCCACTACCGGCCCGCGGAGCCAAATTGGTTCGACCATGCCGAGCGCCGAGGAGTCCGTCACGTTCTGTGCGAGCATTTCCTTATTGGCAGCAAAGCCGCCGGTGGCGATGATCACCTTCTTGGCATGCAGAATAATGGTGTTGCCCTTGGCATCTCTGGCTTCAACACCAGTGACCTTGCCGTTGTTCATGATGAGACGCTGCGCTGAGGTTTGCGTACGGAGTTCGCCGCCGCCCTGACGAATGCTCTTCACAAAGAGTTCGATTACCTTGGCCGCGCCGCCGACAAACAAGTGCCATGTCATGAGCGATTCGTGCTTGTCGTACATGGTGCGGATGCCGCGGAACTCAATGCCCATGTCCTGAATTTCGTCAATCGTTTGACGGGACTCTTCAATCAGCACACGAAGGACGGCCGGATCACAGCGATAGTGGTGGAACTGCAAAGCCGCGTCGAGCACCTGCTGCACGGTCGTCTTAATACCGTGCTCCTTCTGGTAGCGCGTGCCGACGCCGAGCGACCCCTCCGGGAACAGCCCGGCGCCGCCGAGGAACGCTTCTTTTTCAAGCACGATCGGTTTCACGCCTTTCTTAACGGCAGCATTCGCGGCGGCAAGGCCTGCAAGGCCGCCGCCCACGATGACAAGGTCGACCTTCTTTTCAACGACGGCAGCCTGAACGATGGCCGGTGCTGCTGCAAAAGCAGCGGCAGCGGCCGTAGAGCCGAGAAATTGGCGGCGATTGAACTTAGGCATATGAATCTCCTTGTTTCAGAAGCCGACAGCGGCTTCTTGAATTTCAGTCTGCAGTCCCATGGGTTTAGTTTCGCGTTTGAGACTGCAAGTTCGGAAAAGATTAGATTTGGAGAGCCTTTTCGTCTGTGCGCCAGCGCACAATGCATCGTTTGTTTTTTTAAGGATTAACGCTATCTCTTCATATGTTTACCAATGTTGTACGGCGTTTAGAAACACGTTGACCAAGCGCAGTCTTTGCCGCTCTGGCCCGAGGTTAAAAGGCTGCGGAGACCTTGAATAAAGCGGTGAAATCATCGACGGACCGCTGAGGATGCCGATGCAATCAGCGAGGTCTCCGAAATCCATCAAGAACTCTGGGCAAAAGGCCTGAGGACGAGTGCGGCAAGATGATCGACATTTGTCAAACTCCCCTCCAAACACTTCGGCCGCACCGGCCAGCATCTAAAGAGGACAAACTTGAGATGACAGCAGCAAGAAAAATCCGAGCGGCCGTGGTCGGCGCGAGCGGCTATGCAGGATCAGAATTGACGAGATTCCTGCTTGCGCACCCGGCGGTTGAACTGACGCATCTTTATGTTTCGGCCGCGAGCAGCGACGCCGGCAGGGCGATTGCAGAAATTGACGGCCGTCTTTTTGGCCGCACACAGCTCGTGCTGGAACCCATGACGGATCCGGCTGCTGCGGCGCAGGGGCTTGATGCTGTCTTTTTGGCTACCGAACACATTGTGAGTGCGGCCCTGGCGCCGATATTTGCTGCTCAAGGCGCAGTGGTCTTTGATCTTTCCGGTGCCTATCGACTGCCGAATGCATCGGATTATCCGAAGTTTTATGGGTTTGAGCATGAGCATCCTGAACTACTTGATCGGGCGGTTTATGCCCTTGGGGAATTTGTCGACCGCGGCAAGCTTCGCGCAGCCCGGATCGTTTCTCTTCCCGGGTGCTATCCCTGTCTCTTATACACATCTCCGAG
>OWIA01000167.1_pt1 | contig 28778 bp, 22 predicted proteins | sample 1732881 | NCBI WGS metagenome assembly OWIA01 (sample SAMN05065764, study PRJEB22554) | human gut metagenome | biome: ENVO:2100002; feature: ENVO:00000062; material: ENVO:00002003 | host: Homo sapiens | place: USA
GTCGGCAGCGTCAGATGTGTATAAGAGACAGTGGAACTGACTCCGCTGAAATATTTCGTCAAGTTGGCAGACGTGCTTTCGTTTACTGAAGCCTCCAAAGAGCTTTTTATCACGCAGAGCACCTTGTCGTTAAGCATCAAGCAACTGGAAGAGGAACTCGGCGTGACGCTGTTCGACCGCATCGGGAAGAAAATCTACCTGACGGATGCCGGACGGGATTTTTTAGACTGTTCCCGTAAAGCGATAGAGGAGGTGGCGTATGGCGTACAGCATTTGAAGGAAATGCAGCATGTCTATACGGGAAAGATAAAAATAGGAGTAATATACAGCCTCTTCCCTTTGCTGAATATCTGCGTGTTGAAGTTTACGAAGGCTTTCCCTAAAGCGGAATTGTCGATTGTGTATTCCCATTCCGTATTGGAACTGGTGGAGCTGATTAATTCCAACAAACTTGATTTTGCGTTGAGTTACAATCCGCAAGATGTCTCTGCGCTTACGGAGTCCACGGAATACGCTTGCATGCCTTTATGCGTCATAGCCCACGAGACCCACCCGGTGGCCATCCGGAAACATTTCTCTTTATCGGACTTGAACGAGTTCCCCGTCATCTTCTTGGACAAAGAGCTGTACACCCGGAAAGTCATAGACCGCATGCTGGCCCAATATAGGATAAAGGTAAAGCCGCAGATAGAAGTCAATAGTACGCCTTTATTGCTTGACATGCTGCGCACGGGGCATTGGATTTCCATTTTGCCGCAAGACATGACGGTGAGCAGTCCGGATTTGAAGGCTGTGCCGATTAAGGAGAAAACGGAGATGATGCACATCAGCCTTCTCTCTCTTAAAGGTAAAAGGCACTCTTTGCTGACGGAGAAATTTCTGGAGGTGTTGAGGCAGGAGACGCAAGAAATAGAAGAGCATCGGGTTGCCGGAGGAAAAGATTCGGATTTGTTCGAAGGGAAACCCACCGGAGGAGGAGCATGATGCGGAATGTGTATATAAAGAATAAGTGAAATGCCGGATAGGATTGGATTTTGTTTTAGACTTTATACTGAATAAAATAGGATATGAGAAAAAATATTTGGATTATCGTGAGCGGGTTGGTCTGCTTTTTGGCTTGCAGGTCTGTGCAGGCTCCCCAACTTATCGGGGGAAATAAGGATGAACATGGTTGTCTTACGGCGGCCGGTTATACGTGGAGTGAACTCCGCCGGGACTGTATCCGCATTTTTGAAGACGGCGTGCGGGTGGACGACCCGTCGTTACAGCCTTCTTTGACGTCGTATGCCGTTTTTGCGGCAGACAGCAGCCGGGTGGAGGTTTTCCGTCCGTCTCCGTTCCGGAACGAGATACTCGACCGCAAGGGGAGCGTTTGGCTGGGCAAGACCTGCAAGTTGTATCGGACAGGAGACCGGTGGGAACTTCGCGAAAAGTGAAATCAAACAAAATGACTTTGTATGGAACGAATTATCAATCATTTTACAGACGACGACCTGTATAAGTTCACCATGTGCTGCGCGGTCATCGACAATTTTCCCCGTGCCCAGGTGAAGTATCGGTTTACCGACCGGGACCATACCGTCTATCCGCCGGGTTTTGCCGACGAGTTGCAAAAACAAATCATTCTGTTGGAGGACGTGGTCATCACGGACGAGGAAATCGCGTTCATGAAACGGCGGTGCAGCTACATTCCCGGTTGGTTCTACACCTACTTGAAAGGCTACCGTTTCTGTCGCGAATGGGTGACAGTACGGCAGGATGAAGAAGGGTATCTGTCCGTGGAGTTCGAAGGGAGTTGGGCCGATACCATCCTGTTGGAAGTGAAAGTGCTGGCCATTATTTCCGAGCTTTATTACAGGATGACGGGCGAAGACGGCCGTTTCGATTATGAGGATTATTACCGGAAGACTTACCGGAAAGCCGTCCGCTTGTTGGAAGCCGGTTGCGTGTACAGCGATTTCGGGACGCGCCGCCGCGTTTCTTTCGAGGCGGAAGAGACGGTGGTCCGGGCGATGCGAGACTGTTACCGGAGCCGGGAGTGGAGCGGTAAGTTTGTCGGGACCAGCAATGTCTATCTGGCGATGAAGTACGACCTGATTCCCGTCGGCACGATGGCACACGAGTTTGTCTGTGCCATAGGAGGAATGTACGGTCCCCAGATGGCCAACCATATTGCCATGAACTCGTGGCGCAACACGTTTCGCGGAGCTTTGGGCACATATCTCTACGACAGTTTCGGCTGGGACATCTTCAGCCTGAATTTCTCGGAGGACTTTGCCAACCTGTTCAAAGGTCTTCGCGTGGACAGCGGCGACAACCGCGTGGAACTGCAAAGGATTGTGGAGAAATACCGTTCGTTAGGCATCGACCCCCGCACGAAGCAAGTCATATTCAGCAATGCGCTCGACACGGACCGTGCGATAGAAATACAACGTTACGCCCGGGAGTATTGCCAACCTTCTTTCGGGATAGGCACGCACTTCACAAACGACTTCGAGGGCGTGAAGCCCATGAACATCGTCATCAAACTGGTGGCCGTGAAAATCACGGAGTCATGGACTTTCTACAACGATACTTGTAAGTTGAGCGAAGACGACGGCAAGCATACAGGCAAGCCCGAAGTGATTCGCCGTTTCATGGAAGCGTTGAATATGAAAGGATAAAAGGAGTCCGGATGATAAAAACTTCAAAATTTTGTCCGTTCTTTATGGGATTGGTTCTTAAAAAAGATTAACTTTGCATTGGGTTCCCGGTGATTCTTGCTGTGCCGTGATGTCCGGTAGCGACCGGTAGGCCGATCCAAGCAAGGCGACCTGCGCCGATACGAACAGGAACATCTGTCCTTTGCGGCAGAGGGGAATGGGAGTGGACGAGGAGGGAGAGGGGAACCGCTATAAATAAGAAGGCGTTTATCACGCGCTGGTTCTTGATGTTTCGAATCTCGCAAGTTCAGAAGTATAGTCATGAACTATGCAACGGTAGATGCCCATGGGATGTTTTTATAAATATCCCCAAGGGATTGTTTTGTCCGTTTGCCCCTATGGGCGGAAGGAAGAGGCAAATCCTGAGGGGAGATTGTATAAACTCATCGGCGTGGGTTCTGCGTTGCTCGTTCTACTATACTGGGCAATGCGAGAGCCTCGAAGCATGGGACGGGTGACGGATACAGATCTCCCACGCTTTTTTGTTGTAGTATTCCTTATTATGAGTATCATTTAAGTCAACGGAGGGAGGTCGGTTGGCGGTTTGTTGTTTTAAAGAGACTTTATGATGAAACGACTATTATTGGTGACCATGGGGACGGCTTCGTTCCTTCTGTCTTCGGCACAGGTGCCGATAGATGAAGCCCATTTTCCGAATTCTGGTTTACGGAATTATGTCAGGCTTAATTTCGACACCAATGGGGACAAACTTTTGGACGATGAAGAGGTGCGGGCTGTGACACGGATTGATTTGTCGGAATATAGATCCACCATTACTTCGTTGAAAGGCGTGGAACATTTCATTTATTTGCAGGACTTGGAGTTGAAGATGGTCGATGTGGACGAAATGGATGTAAGTGCCAATGCGGATCTTGTACGTTTGAAGATTGGAGGACTTTTTACCTTGGAGAAACTTGATTTGCGTCAAAACAAAAAATTGGAGTATTTCCAATTGAATAACGGTCCTTCCTTGTCGTCTCTATCTTTGGACTGTCCGAAGTTGGAAACCTTGGTACTTCCTTCCCTTTCTTTAGACACATTGGATTTGTCCGCATCTCCGGGACTGATGCATTTGGAGTGCCCGAAATGCGGTTTGACTGCGTTAGACTTGAGACATTGTCCAAAATTAAAGGTGTTGGACTGTTCGGGAAACTCCTTGACAACCTTGGATTTGAGGCATTGTCCGGAATTAAAGGTATTGGACTGCTCGGGAAACTCCTTGATAACCTTAGATTTGAACGAGAAAGCACAGTTGGAGACTTTCAATAGCAGCGGTCAAATGGCCGTCGGTGCGTCACCCGTGGTGGATGGTTGGTTCGATTTGTCCACGCTTTCGGGGTTTGATGCGGAGCGGTCGTATGATTGGGTTGGCGCATATCGCTACGGCAACCGTATCGTTTTCGATCAAACCTTGGTCAAATACAAGTACAAGACTGGAGTTGTTTCCGGATCGGGAAACGAAATCGAGTGTTGCTTGAAATGCAATGCAGAAGACTTACCCGTTTTGCTTGGCAAGTTCGGTAATATCAGTACGGCTTGGTTGTACGATGCTGACGGCGACGGGAAGAAGGAATATTATAGGATAGACAAGGACGGAAAGTTCAAGGCTCGTTACCATTGGCACGCCCCCGGCTGTTATGCACAGGATTTCCTGTTGGATTTGCCTTTCACCTATCTGGACGAAGACCGTGTGATGATGCATCTGAACAATGATGGCATACCTGATTTTGCCAATCGTGCTTTCGCGGATTTCCGCAAGATTGAGATAGCTCTGGGTGGGGCAGACGGCACTTATACGCTGATGGACGGATGCAACTCCGCTTATCCGTTGGACGTGAACCACGACGGATTGCCGGACTTGTTCGCGTTCAACAACACGGATTGGAGCATCCTTTACCAAAATCCCGACGGGACATTTACCGCCACGCGTATCGATACACTCTCGCGCGTGCAGGCCGATTCATTGGTGGCTCGTAAGGCAGAGGAAGCTGACGGAAAATTCGATATCAGCGACTTGCCATCGTTGCGTGACGGGATGTTCATTGGCGGAAGCCCTACGGTAGATGAAAGTTACAAATTCACGCAGGCCATCGACGTGAACCGTGACGGCTATATGGATTTGGTAGGGCCGCGCACGATTTTCTATAACATGGGCGACAACCGTTTCGTGGCCTCTCCACAGCCGGGCGAGCTGACCGTGAAGGACTTGAACGGTGATGGTATTCCCGACTACATCTATAATGATACGGAAGGAAAACGTGTGTACACCCGTACGTACTTGGGCGGTGACCGTTTCGAGGAACAAACGCTGATGAAGGACTTGGACGTGACGAACATCCATTGCTATGACTTCGACAAGGATGGTGACGTGGATATTCTGCTGACGTTCGACTACCTCTCGTCTTCCACTTTTTCGTTTTTGGTTTTTGCGGAAAACACCGGCAAGGGGAAGTTTGCAATTCATGAGCATTCTTTCAAGACGAAGTGGGCGTTCGGGCAGTGCCTCGATTACGACAACGATGGTTATATGGAACTCTTGGCGAGCGTGCAGAATGATGAAGGGAACGACTATGGATGTTCTTCCGTGCACGGGTTGTATTTGTTCCGGTTGGACGACATGAAAAAAGTGGAAGAACCGTCCGTGATGCAAGTGGACGCGACTTTCTTTTATGAACGGGGCAAAGGTCCTGGTACCGATTGGCAAGAAGCGGTTGTGAGCCGTTTGGACGAGAACATCACCGTGGCGGATATAGATAATGACGGACGTTTGGAGTTCTTGGCCGATACGACGAAGAAGGCTGGAGGTTATTGGGCCACCAAAGACTTACCCCTCTTGCAGGACATCCCGGCCAACGAAGCCCCGCAACGCATGTCTGCCCCTTCAGTAAACCTCGACCGCAAGAGCGGCAAACTGAAGATTGCTTGGCGGCAGGGAAAGGACAAGGAGACTTCTACCGTGGATTTGACCTATGCCCTCCGCATCGGCAGTGCGCCCGGTAAGGACGACATCTATTTCTCGGGGGCGAATGCCGACGGCAGCCGCCGCGATTTCCGTCCCGGCAACATGGGAGCAAATCTGGATGCCACGTTGGATGTGAGCCGTTGGAAGCAGGGGACGTATTACATTGCCATACAGACGGTGGATCCGATGGGCAAAGGCTCGGCGTGGTCGGACGAGGTGGTGTACAGGCACGACCTTGTACAGGCAGCGTTCACAGTGTCGGATGATGAGTTGGCAGCGGCAGACACGTTGGTACTGACGGCAGCTTTCCGTGCCGACGGGTTGGACTACGCTTGGGATTTCGACGGAGGAAAAGCCATAAAGGCCTCGGCTGACAGTGCACTGGTATGGCTGACGTTCAGCGTGCCCGGCGAGAAGCATCTCCGCCTGACGGTGACGAATCCGGCGGACGGCACGGAAGACATCCGGGAAAAGGTCGTGACGGTGCAGCGTGTCTCATGGCAGCAGGTTTCTCATGAAGCATTGGGGATGACTTGGCCGGTTTTGTTCTGGGATATGGACGGAGACGGCATATTGGATGTCTTGGACCAAAACGGCTTTTACGTAAATGACGGATACGGAAGGTTTGAAAAACTGGGGACCATTTTCAATTCAAACCTTACGGTGGAGTCTCGTGCCGGTATGGGAGGCCAAGCCCCCGTTTTGGACTTTGACATGGATGGGGATGCCGATTTTGCGGTACGGAACAATAAGGGCAACCTGATTCTTCATCGCGGAGGCCGCGACTTTGAGGCCCTCGATGCCAATCCGTTGCTGGTCGAGCACGGCTTTGCGGATTTGGACAATGACGGTTTCCCCGAGCTGGTGGATGCTACGGTCGGGTTTTACGCACCGTCCGAGTTTTATGTCAACAAGGGCGACAACACCAATTTTGAGAAAATGACCTTGGATGACGGAGACGGGAATTGGATACAGATAGAATTTTTATACGATGTCAATCGTGACGGCTTGCTCGACATCTTCTCCACACGTGGCAGGGTAGATGGGAAATGGAAAGATGCCTTTGCCCTGAACAACGGCGGTTTGGAATTCGACGTACGTTACTCTCCCGGTAGTGAAGGTACGATAGTCGCTTACGAAGATATGGACGGCGACGGCGTGCCGGACAAGGTCGTGACTTACGGTAATGACGGAGTAGACAAGGATGTGATAGGCATTTGCTTCGGCAATAAGGATTACACGTTCGGCACTCCGGTCAAATTTGTATTTGAAAGCGCTCACAGTAGCCGTTATACTGTAGAAGTGGTCAAAATAGCCGATTTCGACAACAACGGCTGCCCGGACATCTTGGTGTACTATGATTTCTACAAACAAAACGTGAGCAAGAAGGAATATGCCATACTTTATATGGAGCGCGACCGCTCGGGACGGATAGAAGTGCTGCACAATCAGGAGTTGGGATTTGTGGATGGCATGGCCGACGTGAACCATGACGGTGTTCCTGATTTTTATCATGCAGGGAATGACGGGGTAACGTTGCTCCGCACCGGCATCGAGAACACCGCCCCCGAGGCCCCGGCCCATGTGCGGGCCACTCAGGAAGGTCTCGGCATATTGTTGGAATGGGATGACGCTTGCGACAAGGAAACCCCGGCCATGCAGATGCGCTACAATGTGAGCGTGAAGAAGAAAGGGGCAGAAGGCGAGGGTGCTTATATCATCTCACCGCTGAACGGCGGAAACGGCAAGGCAGCGGTCATCCCCGGGGCATATTACCAGAAAGCCACGCGCAAGATGATTCCCATCGAGCGGTTCGAGGCCGGACAGGAATATGAGGTGCAGGTACAGGCCATAGACCTGTGGGATGCCCATTCGCTCATGTCGGAGACCTATTCCTTTAAGGTGAGCGAGCAGTTCATCGCCGGACCTACGGTGACGGCACCGCGCAAGGCTGTGGCTTTGACGTATAATGTGCCCGATGCCGCTTTGGAAACCGCCGAGTGGGACTGGGACGGCGGAACGCTTCTCGGTCAGGAAGGGAAACGGTTTGAAGTGGCATGGAACGAGCCGGGGCTGAAAACCGTGACCGTCCGCACGGCAGATGGCGAAACGGCCACTAAGAACGTGATGGTGCGCGACATCGACCTTTCGTTCGACTTCCCCGCCGAAGGACTGGCCGGGACGGAGATTACCTTCACGCTTCCTGAAGCCTTTGCACAGGCTTCCCGCGAGGACATCGACGTGAAGCTGTCGGACGAACGTATCGAGATGCTGCTCCGCGTAGGGAGCCGGGAAGCCAAGGCGGTGTTCCCCGATGCCGGTGATTATTCCTTCCGCTTGTCGGTGCGCGATTCCGTGTGCGGCGTGGTGGAATCGGAAGAGAAGCACATCCGCATCGTGGGCGAAGTGCCTGTGCCCGTTATCCGTTTGGTAGGCATTGATGCGGCTACCGGCAAGAACAAAGTGACGTGGGACATGCCCGGCATGCCGGATTTCGTCACTACCGTGAATATATATAAGGAGAGCGGACGCTACAATGCGTTCGACTGCATTGCGCAGGTGGCTCCAGGGGCGGGAGAGTTCGTAGACACGTCCTCCAATCCCTCTGTCTCGTCCGACCGCTATTGCATCAAGTTGGGCACGACGTTCGGTGTGGAAAGTCCGGCCAGCCGTGTGCACAGTGGTACGCATCTGATGCTGAACAAAGGAGTGGGCGGTGCCGTCAACCTGATATGGAATGCCTACGAGGGCGGCATTGTGGACAGTTACCGCGTCTTGCGCGGAACGTCTGCCGACCGTCTGGAACTGTTGGCCGAGGTGTCGGGTGCCCATACGGCCTACACCGACCTGAACGCCGGGGACGGGACGTATTTCTACGCCTTGGAGTATGACGAGACCTATTCCGACGAATGGCAACCGATGACGAGGACATCCAAGGAGAGGTCGTCCGGAAGCGGTCGCTCCAATGTGGTATGCACGGACGGGGCATGGACAGTGGTACCTGCCGAACAGTTGAACGTGCTGGCCATAGAGAAGGAACTCGTGCTGACACCTTCTCAACCCACGTTGCATTTGCAGGCCGAAATCCTGCCGGCCATGGCGGATATCCGTGCGGTGAATTGGCAGATTCTGGAAGGCGGCGAACTGGCCTCGCTGACTCAAAACGGCGTGTTGACGGCCCGGGGAAAGGAGAACGGCGAAATCATGGTATGCGCCACGACTGTGGACGGAACAGGCATCGAGGCCCGTGTGACCGTCGTGAAAAAGGATTTCGGCATCCTGCCGCAGTCGGTCACAGTGACCACGGTGGAAGGTACGACGCAGTTGACTCCCCTCACCGGGCGGTTGCACTTGCGGGCATCCGTGCAACCCGCGAATGCCTCCCAACTCGTAGCATGGAGCGTGGTACAGGGAACCGGTCTGGCCACTTTGGATGAAGACGGCATCCTGACCCCGACCGAAACGGGCAACGGAGACATCGTGGTGCGTGCCACCTCTTTGGAGGACGCTTCCGTGTACGGCGAGTTGACTCTCCATAAGGAAGGTTTCTCCGGCGATGGAGTAGAGGGAGTGAATGCCGGACAGATGTCGGTGCGCCGCGTCGGCGACGACCTGTGGATTGAAGGCCTGCCCGAGGACGGCGAATGCGGTTTAAGCATCGTGGATCCCTCCGGGCGCGTGCTTTCCACGGAATACCGGCGCGAGGGACGTTCGGGCAGAATCTCTTTGGCGCGTCTGGCTTCCGGCACCTATCTGCTTCAGGTAGTTACTGGTGAAGGCAAGCAAGCGTTCCGTTTCTTCAAGTAGGCCGGAACGCACATCATAAGGAAACGCCCCGGGCATTCGGTTGTGGCCGTAATGTCCGGGGCGTTTGGTGTTTTTCAGAGTCCAAGAAGGTGGGTTTGTAAATATAGTGTACTTCTAAAAAGGTTGGCTTTCATCGGCGGATTTTTCTGCGCCAAATGATTTTTCAATCTCAGGCAAGCGATTTTTCGTTCTGCGCCAAATGATTTTCGTTTCTCTTGAAGGTGAAAAACCGATAAGATGAACACGTGGAAATGAAGTGCTGAAAGTGGAATGCCTGCTTGGGGAATGCTGATTTATTTTATTGTTTTATAGAAGTTTATGCAGTGGTAGGATAAAACGGGCTGTTCTTTTCTTCCGAAAGGAAAGTCGGTACATCACGTTTGCAAAGTTCGGAAAACGGGATGCGCAGGATGTCATATTTATCGAAAAAATACCATAATGGCATTTTTCTTTTGGCCGGATGAAAAATAAGTCCTACCTTTGCAGCCGAAATAATATTCGTAATGTTTTGTAATCCTCATCGGAGGGCAACAATGAAATGCCGGATAAGATGACTGGGTAAAACCAATCAACTTATCCGGCATTTTATGTGTGGTAAAATAAAAAAGACGTAGAAATGAAAGAATTGGATTTGACACAAGGGAGCGTGCCGAAGGTTCTGCTACATTTTGCAGTCCCGTTTTTATTGGCCAATGTGCTTCAGGCACTCTACGGAGGAGCCGACTTGTTTGTGGTGGGGCAGTATGACGATGCTGCGAGTGTGGCCGCCGTGGCTATCGGAAGTCAGGTGATGCAGACTGTGACGGGCGTCATTCTCGGGCTTACCACGGGGACGACCGTGTTGATTGCTATCGCCACGGGAGCGAAAGATTACCGGAAGACGGCGTCCATTATCGGAACCTCCATCGGGCTGTTTGCCGCAGTCGGTGCGGTACTGACCTTTCTGATGGCGGCTTTTCATAGCCGGACGGTACAACTGATGCACACTCCGCCCGAGGCGTTGGCCGATACGGAAGCCTATCTGTGGATTTGTTCGTTGGGCATTCCTTTTATTATAGGATATAATGTCGTGTGCGGTATTTTGCGCGGACTGGGAGATTCGCGCACGCCGCTCTATTTCGTGGCGTTGGCTTGTGTGTTGAACATCGTGCTGGATTTCATACTGGTGGGTGGCTGCCATCTGCGGGCGGCGGGAGCGGCCATAGCCACGGTCGCTTCGCAAGGGGTAAGCTTTGCTACGGCCTTGTGGTATCTGTACCGGAAAGGTTTCCATTTTGAGTTTACGCGTCGAGATATCCGTCTGGACGGACAGCTTTGCAGGCGCGTGCTGCTGCTGGGAGCACCTATCGCGTTGCAGGATTTGTTGGTCAATTTTTCCTTTTTGCTGATCACGGTCATTGTCAACGGTATGGGCGTGGTGGCTTCGGCGGCTTTGGGAGTCGTAGAGAAGCTGATAGTCTTTGCCATGTTGCCACCGATGGCCATATCGTCGGCCGTGGCGGCCATGACGGCACAAAACTACGGTGCCGGGCTGCGTGTGCGCATGAACCGTTGCCTGTATGCGGGCATCGGCATGGCATTGGTCTTCGGCGTTTCGGTGTGCCTCTATTCACAATTCCTGCCAGACACGCTGACGGGTATCTTCACCCGCGACAGCGAGGTGGTGCAGATGGCTTCCGGCTATCTGCGGGGATACAGCATAGATTGCATCATGGTGAGTTTCGTGTTCTGCATCAATGCCTATTTCAGCGGGCAGGGCAATTCCGTGTTTCCCATGGTACACAGCGTGATTTCCACCTTCCTCTTCCGCATACCTTTGTCTTACGGCTTCAGTCTGGTGAGTTCTTCTTCTTTGTTTCTCATGGGGTTTGCTCCTCCGTTGTCCACTTTGGTTTCGCTGATGATATGTATCGGGTATATGAGATACAAGAGAAAAAAGGAAATTATTCCGGTTTATGCGTAAGAAAGCTGTTAAAAACAGATGAGGGGAAAACGTATTTCCCATAAAATATCTAATTTTGCAGCGTAAATAAAAAATGTAAGTATGAATTTGTCTGAACTGATACAGAAACGGCAAAGTGACCGGAAATACGAGTCGCGCCCTGTCAGCCGTGAAATGGTGATGAAATGTCTGGAAGCTGCACGGCTTGCTCCTTCGGCTTGTAATTCACAACCGTGGAAATTTGTTGTCGTGGACGATGTGGCGTTGTTGCCGCAAATGGGAGCGGCGGCTGCCGGAATGGGGATGAACGGGTTTGCCCGTGAGGTGCCCGTCATCGTAGCTGTGGTGCTGGAGAAAATGAACTTGACGGCCCGTATCGGTAGTGTCATCAAAGACAAGGAATACTCTTTGCTCGACGTAGGCATCGCCGTGGAGCATTTTTGTTTGCAGGCGGCCGAGTTGGGTTTGGGGACTTGTATCATGGGCTGGTTCGACGAAAAGAAAGTGAAAAAGCTGCTCGGCATCAAAGGAAAGCGCGTACCTCTGCTCATCTCGTTGGGCTATCCGGCGGGGGAGACCCGCAAGAAAGCGCGCAAGTCGTTGGAGGAGATGAGTAGTTGGAACCAATATTAATACGGGAATCATGGATAATAAAAAAGTGAAAGGCTATGCCTATGGTGTCATAGCGTCGGTAAGTTACGGGCTGAATCCGTTGTTCGCCCTTCCGCTTTATGCTTCGGGCATCAGGGTGGATTCCGTGTTGTTCTACCGTTATGTGTTTGCCTTGCTGTTCCTGGCCGTGATGATGAAGATGAGCGGGCAGTCGTTTGCCCTGAAGCGGAATGAGATACTTCCGGTGGCGGTCATGGGATTGCTGTTCTCCTTCTCGTCGTTGTTCCTGTTCCAGAGTTTCAACTACATGGATGCAGGCATCGCTTCTACCATTTTGTTCATGTATCCCGTGCTGGTGGCGGTGATTATGGCCGTGTTCTTCAAAGAAAGGTTGAGCGTGGTGAAAATAGCATCCATTGCCACGGCTTTTGTAGGTATTTCCATGCTTTATAAAGGCGAAGGCGGTGCCACGCTGAGCATGACGGGCGTGTGTTTGGTGCTGATGTCCTCGTTGACCTACGCGCTGTATATCGTAGGTGTGAACCGTTCTTCCTTAAAGGAGATGCCGGGATTGAAACTCACGTTTTATGCCATTTTGTTCGGTTCGTTGGTCTATATCGTCCGTCTGCGCGGAGGGATGGATTTGCAGTGGCTTACGGAAGGGACGCAATGGATGAACGCGTTGGGACTGGCTTTGTTCCCGTCCCTGATATCCATGGTGACCATCGCGAAAGCCATCCGGAACATCGGTGCCACTCCGGCTGCCATTCTCGGGGCGTTGGAGCCGCTTACGGCGTTGTTCGTAGGTGTCATGGTGTTCCACGAGAGGCTTACGGGCGGCAATGTGGTCGGCATCTTGCTGATTCTTTTTGCCGTGACGCTGATTGTAGTCGGGCCGCGCGGATGGTTGCGGTTCAAGGCCGTGTGGCATAAGCGGACGGTTGGATAAAGCTCTTGTCGGCTTGTATGGAAAACAGCAAAGGGACTGTCCCGGGATTGGCCGGTGACAGTCCCTTTGCTGTCTGGGGGAGGAGGTTAACGCTTTTGTATGTCTTTGCCTGAAGCGGATACTTGCACGGGATTCCCCGAATAGGCGATGCTCCCTCCGCCGCTTGTGTGGGCATCCAGCGATTCCGAGGCGTGGCACGAAATGTCTCCTGCCGAAGAGGCATTGGCATCCACATGCCGGGCTTCCATATTGTCGGCATCGATGTCGCCGCTGCTCGAGGCTGTATATTTGGCTTGTTCACATTTACCCTGCAGACGGAGGTCTCCGCTGGAGGTGGCTGTGGCTATCAAATGCGTGCACTCCAACCCTTTGATGTGCAAATCCCCGCTACTGTTGCATTGCAAGTCGGCCTGTTGGCATTTTGAACCACCGAAATAGATGTCGCCGCTGCTGGTGGAGGCCGCAGCGAGGAGGCCGCAGGAAACGGACTTGCCTGATATGTCACCGCTGCTGTTGGATGTAGCATGCAGGTCTTTACAACTGATGTCTTGGCACGAGATGTCACCGCTGCTGCCTGCCGTGAGACGGAGGGTACCTTTTACGTGCAGTCTGTCTTTTACGAAAATGTCTCCGGAACTGGAGGCAGACAAGCTGCCGACCGGGCGTGCCTTGACATGCACTTCCTTTATCCCTTTGGTTTTTGTGGGGTCTTTGGGCTTTTTCATGCCTACGACCAATGTCCCATGGGCATCCACTTGTACACTGATGTAAGGCAGGACGGCCTTGCTCGCACGGATTTCCACGGACGTTTCATCGTCAGATGGGATATAAACCACATCGACAGACGACGTGGCTGATATGGCGTTGAAGTCGCCGACGGTCACTTTCTGTGTCTGTATGTCTTTGGGGCTTGCCCCGGTTTCCCCGTCACAAAGGGATTGGGCAGGGCTCTTTGTGCAGCTACAGTAGGCAATGGCTGAGACGAGAAGAAGAAAAATCTGTTTTTTCATACTTTTTATTTTATAGGATTAATGTGGTCTCTTCCCGAAGGTGTCTTGCAAACGATGCGCGGACGTCCTTTGTAGGATATGCTGCCCGTGCCGTTCACCTCCCCCTCTATCTTGCGGGTGGCATGGCAACTGACCGTCCCTTCGCCGGTCACCGTGGCTGTGGCATCCATGGCTTGCAGCCCTTCGGCTTCGATGCTTCCGCGCGACGCATTGGCCAGTGCGGCCTTTGTGCAACTGCCCGTAAGGGTGACGGTTCCGGAGGAAGAGGATTGTGCCGCAACGTCGGTAGCCGTTATCTCCTTGGCGTTGATGCTGCTTCCCCCTTCGGCTTGCGCATTCAGGAGGCGGCAAGTGATACCGCCGGTCAGGTCGATGGAAGCATTTGCTTTTGCATGTAGTGTCATGTCGCGGCACGTGAACTGCTGGTCGGCATGGAAACTTTTGTCGGACGTGGCGGAAATGTACAGATCCCGGCAAGTGATGGGGCCGCACATTATCGGGCCGTCGGCAGTGATGCGTACGTCGCCGTCACTGTATGCCCCGTCTTTCAGGATGAGTGTGCCGGTTCCTTTATTGTGGAACGTGTCCATGGGAGGAGCTTTCAGTTCGATGCTGAACGGGGTATCCGAAGAGATGTCGGCGAAATGTTTCATGTTGACAAGGAGTGTTCCATTCTTGTTGACGTAGACTTCCAGAAATGGCAATACGTTCTCCGGCGCATTGAGTTCTATGTCTTTTTCGCCGGGAGTGGGGGTATAGATGATGTCGAGGGAAGCCGACGTGACAAGAGTGTTCAGACTGTCCACCGAAATTTTCCGGCTATCGTAATTCTTTCCTGCCGTGAGTGCCACGGTCTTGACTTCCCTGACCTCTGTCACTTCGTACACACCGGCGTATCCGGCGGCAAAACCCTCGTAGCTTTTTCCCATATTCCGGATTTGCAGTTCGGCATAGGCCGGATAGCCGTTCCGGGTTCCTTGGGTGGCGTTGTCGTAAGTGGGCAGGAGTTTTTCGGTCAGGTCCTTGACCCAATATACCATTGTGTCACCGCAAGAGGTGAAAGTGCGTACTTCGTGTCCTATGACCAATTCTCCCCGGACTGTTTGTAGGGGAATATCCGTGAGGACGATGCTTTCCGGATCGAAGAGAGGCTGCTCTTGTCCTATTTCCATGAAGATGGCTTTGTCCGGATGGCTGTCGTGGATTTCAAAATACCTCCGTCCGCTGTTGCCCGCGCCCCAACCGTTACAAGTAGAGGGGATAGCCTCTTTCGCTTCCATGGCGGCTTCGAACCGGTCGGCATAGTCGCCGGTGGGTACGAGGACGTAACGGGTCACTCCCTTACGCTCACAATCCACTTCCTTGAACTTGCAGGTTTCTTCGCTGTTCCATCCCGGGCTTTCTTCCAATTGGTCCAGTACGTCGTCGATGTCGCCGTCTTCGATATGGAAGATTTTGATGACGGGACGGCCGTCGGAGCGGGAGCGGCCTGTGTGTTTGATGACTGCCCCTTCGAGCAGTCCGTCCGTGACGACACAAGTCTGGCTGTCGCGTTGTGCCCAGAATTGCAGTCCCGCGCCGGATACGATTTCCCATTTGAATCCTTGGCGCGCTTTTTGCGTCGGCTGTTCCGGAAAGACGGGATACTTGCCGTCGCGGTCGCCGAAACAGGCTGTGAGTAGGATAAGATAGAGTCCTGCGGTAAATTTAAACAAAGAGCTTTTCATTGGGTGTAGGGTTGAGGTTTATAAATAAACAAGGAGTATTCTTGCCGGAACCGGATGGTCCGGAAAGAAATACTCCATGTCGTATGGTTATCGGATGAACAACAGTTCGCGGTATTTCGGAAGCGGCCACATCTCGTCGTCCACGATGAGTTCGAGTTTGTCTACGTGGTAGCGTATGCTTTCCAACATCGGTGCCACCGTGTCGTGGTAGGCAATGGCTTTCTCGCGTACGTTTTCAATGCGGTTGGCCACCTTCCGGTTTTCCACCAGCCGGTCTGCATTTTCGGCAATGAAACTCGTGTGTTCCGAAATCTTTTCTATCAGTTCCAGGTTCTTGGCATTCAGTCTGGCCGCGGTCTCGGCAGGGAAAACCTCCTGTACTTTGTGCACGTTGTCTATCAAGGCACTTTGGTAGCGTGTGGCCACGGGAATGATGTGATTCATGCACATGTCGCCGAAGATGCGTGCTTCCACTTGTACCTTTTTGGTATAGGTTTCCCATTTGATTTCGTTGCGTGCCTCGATTTCATTGCGTGTGAACACATGGGTCGTCTCGAACATTTTCACGCTGCTTTCGTCCAAATAACGGTCGAAGATAAGGGGACAACTGCGTTCCGTATCCAGTCCGCGGCGTCGGGCTTCTTCCTGCCATTCTTCGGAATAGCCGTTACCGTCGAAATGGATGGGCTTGCACGTTTTGATGTCCTCGCGTACCACTTGCAGGATGGCTTTGGTCTTGTCTACACCGTTTGCTATCAAGGCGTCTACCCGCGTCTTGAAGTCGATAAGGGCTTCGGCCATAGCCGCGTTCAGGGCTATCATGGCGGCGGCGCAGTTGGCTTGTGAACCGATGGCGCGGAACTCGAACCGGTTGCCTGTGAAAGCGAAGGGAGACGTACGGTTGCGGTCGGTGTTGTCGAACAGCAGTTCCGGAATTTGCGGGATGTCGAGCTTCATGCCGTGTTTGCTGGCTACGTCTATCAGTTCGTCGTCCGTAGAATGTTCCAAATGTTCGAGTATGTCGCTCAGTTGCTGACCGAGGAACGAGGAAATGATGGTCGGAGGAGCCTCATGCCCTCCCAGGCGGTGGGCGTTGGTGGCACTCATGATGGAGGCTTTGAGCAACCCGTTATGGCGATAGACTGCCATGAGCGTTTCCACGATAAAGGTGACGAAACGCAGATTGTCGGTCGGCGTTTTGCCCGGCCCGTGCAGTAGGATTCCGGTATCGGTAGCCAGTGACCAGTTGTTGTGTTTGCCTGACCCGTTGATACCGGCGAACGGTTTTTCGTGCAGCAAACAACGGAATCCGTGTTTACGGGCTATTTTCTTCATCAGCGACATGAGCAGCATGTTGTGGTCCACTGCCAGGTTGGTCTCTTCATAGATGGGAGCCAGCTCGAACTGGTTCGGAGCCACTTCATTGTGGCGCGTCTTGCAAGGGATGCCCAGTTCCAAGGCCTGTATTTCCAAATCTTTCATAAATTCGGCCACCCGCTCGGGGATAGAACCGAAGTAATGGTCGTCCATTTGCTGGTTCTTGGCCGATTCGTGCCCCATCAGCGTGCGTCCGGTCATGAGCAAGTCGGGGCGCGTGGCGTAGAGTCCTTCGTCCACCAAAAAATATTCCTGCTCCCAACCCAGATTGGAAATGACTTTTTTCACGTCCGGATAGAAGTAGCGGCATACGTCGGTGGCCGCTTTGTCTACGGCATGGATGGCCTTTTTTAGGGGAGCCTTGTAGTCGAGCGCCTCGCCGGTATAAGAGATGAAAATCGTGGGAATCATCAGGGTGTCGCCGAGAACGAAGACGGGCGAAGCGGTGTCCCAGGCAGAATAGCCGCGCGCTTCGAACGTGGAGCGGATGCCCCCGTTGGGGAACGAAGAGGCATCGGTTTCCTGCTGGATGAGCTGCTTGCCGGAAAATTCTTCCACCATGCCGCCTTTGCCGTCGTGTTCCACAAAAGCATCATGTTTCTCGGCCGTGCCCTCGGTGAGCGGTTGGAACCAGTGTGTACAGTGGGTCACACCCAACTCCATGGCCCATTTCTTCATACCGGCAGCCACGACATCGGCCGTTTGCAGGTCGAGCGACGCACCGTTGTCTATCACATCGCACATCTTTTTATATACGTCGGCCGGGAGATATTTGAACATCTTCTGGCGGGTAAATACATATTTGCCGAAGAATTCGGACGGTCTTTCGGCCGGGGCCGGAACTTCTACGGCTTTCTTCTTGAAAGCTTCGCCTACAACTTCAAATCTTAGTGAGGATGACATATACCTTTTTGTATTATGGGTTATTTAAATGTTTAATCAATAAAACGCCGGGTGAGCGGAGCGAACTCTTCGATGCGGCGGTCGCGCAGGAAAGGCCACCAGCGGCGCACGTTTTCCGAGCGTTCCAAATCAATTTCCACCACCATGTTTTCTTCCGCGTCGCGACTGGCACGTGCCAACATCTCGCCCTGCGGACCGGCCACGAAACTGCTGCCCCAGAACCGTATGCCACGGGTTTGTCCGGACGGGTCCGGCTCATGTCCCACACGGTTCACCGCGATGACCGGCAGGCCGTTGGCAACGGCATGCCCCCGTTGCACCGTGGTCCATGCCTCGCGTTGGCGTTCCTGCTCTTCGGGGATGTCGCTGCTTTCGTATCCGATGGCCGTAGGGTAGATCAGGAGTTCTGCGCCTTGCAGTGCCATGAGACGCGCACCTTCGGGGTACCACTGGTCCCAGCATACTTGCACGCCTAACTTGCACAGCGATGTCGATATCGGGTGGAAGCCTAGGTCGCCCGGGGTGAAATAGAATTTTTCATAATAAGCCGGATCGTCGGGGATGTGCATCTTGCGGTAGGTTCCTGCGACGGAGCCGTCGGTGTCGAACACCACCGCCGTGTTATGGTACAGGCCGGCTGTTCGCCGTTCAAATAAAGACGTGACCAACACGATACCGAATTGCCGGGCCAGTTCGCCGAAGAATCCTGTGGACGGACCGGGAATCGGTTCGGCCAAATCGAAATTCTGCGTATCTTCCGTCTGGCAGAAATAGAGCGAGTTGTGTAACTCCTGAAGCACGACGAGCTGTGCGCCGCGCTTGCATACGTCTTCTATGTTTTGTGCCAACTTGTAAAGGTTGGCCTTGGTGTCTGCGGTATTGGACTGTTGCACCAGTCCTACTTTTATCTTTCTCATGAGGATATTCGTTTATTTGAGTACGGGTATGGGAAACTGCATCGTACAGCAATGCAGCGAACCGTGCTGCCGGATGAGCGGGCGGCAGTCGATGCCGACCACTTCATGCTGAGGAAAGGCTTTTTGCAAGGCTTTCCGGGCTTGTTCGTCCAAGGCAGGCTGATGGTAAGTCGGCATCAGTACGGCCCCGTTGACCACCAGGAAATTGGCGTATGTGGCCGGAAGCCGTTGCCCGTCTTCGTCGAAAATGGCTTCCGGCATGGGCAGGGCGACGAGCCGGTAGGGTTCGTCCTGAAGCGTGCGGAACGTGCGAAGCTGTTCTTCCATGCGTGCGAGTGCCTCGTAGTGCTCGTCCGTACGGTCCTCGCATTTCACGTAAGCGATGGTTTGGTCGGGGCAGAAACGGACCAAAGTGTCTATATGGCTGTCCGTGTCGTCACCGGACAAATAGCCGTGGTCGAGCCACAATACCCTCTCGACATGCAGGAACGATTTGAGCCGTTCTTCGATGTCGGCGCGGTTCAGGCGGTCGTTGCGGTTGGCTGAAAGCAGACATTCCGAAGTGGTCAGGAGCGTGCCGTGGCCGTCGCTTTCGATGGAACCGCCTTCGAGTACGAAGTCCAGATGGTCCGTATACGTCCCGTTCAATACGCCTTGCTTCATCAAGCCTCGGTTGATACGGTTGTCCTGGTCGGCGGAGAACTTCTTTCCCCATCCGTTGAAACAGAAATCCAAAAGGAGAGGGCCGGTTTCGTCTATCAGGGTAATAAATCCATGATCGCGTGCCCACGTGTCGTCGGTAGGGCAATCCGCCCATCGTATTTGCGCGAAAGCCTGTGCCGGAAGTTTCTCTTTCAGCAAAGTCTCTACTTTGGTGCGCTCCGGAGTCACTATTAATAAAGGTTCGCGCGAGGCGATTTCGTAAGCCATCCGCACGTAGCAGTCCGTTACTTCCTCCAACATGTAGCACCAATCCGTTCCGGCATGTGGCCATGTGAGCTGTACGCCGCTTTGGGGAAACCACTCCGGCGGCAGGAAAGTGCCGCGGATTTCGGTCTGTTCCGGTCCGTTCACTTCCTCGAAACGCAGCTCGTACCAGCGTTCTAATGTACTGGAACTTCTGACTTTATATTGCAATCCCATACATCAATCTTATGTTTCGTGTATAATTATGCGTACAAAGATACGAATCTTCCGATAATAATGGCTTTATTTTTATTAACTTTGTGCATAGAATGAGCGAGATGTTGAAAATAGAATCGGCTGCGTTGCGGCTTGGGGGACGTTTGCTCTTCCGGGATTTCAGTCTGGAGGTACGGGTAGGCGAATGGGTTTGTGTGACCGGCGAGTCCGGTTGCGGCAAGACCTCGCTGCTGCGTGCGGCGTTGGGATTCCTCCCGTTGGAGGCCGGACGGGTATCTGTCGGCGGGGAGGAGTTGACGGAGCATACGGTGGAGCGTATCCGGAAACGCACGGCCTACGTGCCTCAGGAACTGTTCCTTCCGGCAGAATCGGTAGACGAGATGCTGCACCTTCCTTTTCACCTGAAAGCGAACCGGGGCGGAGACTTTTCGGAAGAAAAGCTGTTCCGTTTTTGGACGTTATTGGGGTTGGAGCGGGACTTGCTCCACCGTAAGGTGGTCCAGTTGTCTGGCGGACAGCGGCAACGTATCATTCTGTCGATGGCGGCCATGTTGGGCAAACGCCTTTTGCTGGCCGATGAGCCGACTTCTGCGCTCGACGAGGATAGCGTGGGGAGGGTGTCAGCCCTTTTCCGCCGTCTGACGGCTGGCGGAACGGCCGTATTGAGCGTGTCGCACAACCGGGCTTTTCTGGAAGCCTGCGACCGGGTGGTAAAACTTTGAACGGACAGCGATGGGAACGGTGGATTTGACCTATACGGGATTGGCCGTCGGCATGTTGCTGATGCTGATACCTTTTTATTTTCTGTGGCGTTTCCGCACCGGATTGCTTTCGTCGGCTTTGTGGGGAACCGTGAGGATGACCGTGCAACTGTTGCTCATCGGCGTGTACTTGCGTTTCTTGTTTCAATGGGACAACGAATGGGTCAACGTGCTGTGGATGGCAGTCATGGCCGTCATCGCTTCCCATACGGCTGTCAGTCGCACGGCCTTGCGCCGCGAGGTGCTGCTCCTGCCGGTTTTCACGGGCTTTCTGGCTACGGTCTTGTTGGTGTCGTTGTATTTCCTGGCCTTCGTAGTGCGTGCCGACGATGTGTTTGCCGCCCGTTTCTTCATTCCGGTGGCCGGTGTGCTGTTCGGCAATATGCTGACGGTGAATATCATGGCCGTGAATGTCTATTACAGCGAGTTACAGCGCGAACAGGATATGTATTATTACCTGTTGGGCAACGGGGCGACCCGTTTCGAGGCTACATTGCCTTTCCTCCGTTCGGCCGTCATCAAATCCTTTTCCCCGTGCATCGCCAACATGGCCGTGCTGGGTATCGTGTCTTTCCCGGGGACGATGATTGGCCAGATACTCGGCGGCTCGATGCCCGAAGTAGCCATCAAATACCAGTTGATGATAAGCGTCATCACGGTTGTGGCCTCCATGCTGTCTTTGGTTATCACGATTTCGCTTTCCGTGCGCCGCACGTTCGATGAGTTCGGGCGATTGAAGCCGATATTCAGAAAAGGCCGGAATACTAAATAAATGATAAAATCCACCGGGTTTCTTTGGAAACCTCCCGTCTTATCCCTATCTTTGTGAAAATTTTCTATGACGTGAAAATTAAGGAAGTAGTTTTTGCCCTTGAAAGATTCGCGCCTTTGCCTTTGCAGGAGAGCTATGACAATGCCGGTCTGCAAGTAGGATTGACGGAGGTGGAAGCATCAGGGGCTTTATTGTGTCTTGACGTGACCGAGGAGGTAATAGACGAAGCCGTTTCTTTGGGTTGCAATCTCATCGTGTCACACCATCCGTTGTTGTTCCACGGGCTGAAGACCGTGTCCGACCGCAACTACGTGGAGAGGTGTGTACGGAAGGCTATCCAAAACGACGTGACGGTCTATGCGGCGCATACGAATTTGGATAATGCCGAGGATGGCGTGAACTTCAAAATCGCCGAGAAGTTGGAACTGGAGCAGGTGAGACTGCTTCTGCCTCATCCCGTGAAGGTGAAGGACGGTGGGCATGAATACACCGTCATGGCGGGTAGCGGAGTTATCGGCGTGTTGCCCCAGCCGGAGGATTCCCTGAAGTTTCTCCAGCGCATCAAGTCCGTATTCCATATTGAATGCCTGATGCACAATGAGCTGTTGCAGCGTCCGGTGCGCAAAGTCGTACTTTGCGGAGGGGCGGGCGATTTCATGCTCGAAGAGGCGCTCAACCAGAAAGCCGATGCTTTCCTGACAGGGGAGATGCACTATCATCAGTACTTCGGCCACGATCAGGAGTTGCAGATTGCCGTCATGGGGCATTACCAGAGCGAGCAATACACGAAAGAAATTTTTTATTCCATCATAGGTGAGATTTGTCCCGAACTGCCGCTTTACATGACGGCGGTAGACACAAATCCCATAAAATATTTGTAATAAGCACTATGGCAAAAGACATGAAGAAAGATGCGACGGACCTGTCGATTGAAGAAAAGTTGAAGAATCTGTACCAGTTGCAGACCATGCTTTCCGAAATCGACAAAATCAAGACGTTGCGCGGAGAGCTTCCGTTGGAAGTACAGGACTTGGAGGACGAGATAGAAGGCTTGTCTACCCGTATTGAAAAAATACACGGAGAGATAGGGGAACTGAATGCGGACATTGCCACGCGTAAAGCCAATATCGAAGCCAGCAAAGCCTCTATCGAAAAGTATAGCCAGCAGTTGGACAATGTGCGTAACAATCGTGAGTACGAGTCTTTGAGCAAGGAAATCGAATACCAGACCTTGGACGTGGAGCTGAACGAGAAGCGCATCCGCGAGGCTTACAGTGCCATTGAACACAAGAACGGGGAAATCGCCCATTGCACGGAGCTGATGGACGACCGGCGTGCGGATTTGGACGTGAAGAAATCCGAGTTGGACGATATTATTTCCGAAACGCGGTCGGAAGAAGAGAAGCTGCGCGAAAGTGCCAAGAATCTGGAAGCTACTATCGAACCTCGTTTGTTGTTGGCGTTCAAGCGTATCCGTAAGAACAGCCGTAACGGATTGGGTATCGTTTACGTGCAGCGCGATGCTTGCGGTGGCTGTTTCAATAAAATCCCGCCCCAGCGTCAGTTGGATATCCGTATGCGCAAGAAGATTATCGTATGCGAATACTGCGGCCGTATCATGATAGATCCGGAATTGGCCGGAGTGGAAATCGAAAGCAAGGCGGTAGAAGAAAAGCCGAAGCGTCGCCGTCGGGCTGCCGCTGCTACAGAGGAGTAAGTATATCGCCTTTGGGCATATTCAGGAAAGATTTGCAAACGCGCCTGCGACAATCGTGTCGCAGGCGCGCTTTTTAATACGGCCGTCCTTCTTCCCGTTTTCCAAACCCTCATACCATTTTCAGTCCTACTACGGAAATCACCAGGGTGGAGATAAAGAAAAGACGCCAGAACGTAGCCGGCTCGTGAAAGAAAAGAATGCCCAACAAGACCGTCCCGGCCGCTCCTATACCAGTCCATATCGGGTAGGCAGTTCCTATTGGAATCGTTTGTATAGCCTTGATTAGTAAATACATGCTGAGTGACATGCAGCAGAGAAAACCCAGCAGCCACGAATAAAACTCCCAGCCGGAAACGCCTTTTAGTCTGCCCATGCAAAAAGTGAAAGCCACTTCGCATAATCCGGCTCCAATCAATGCAATCCAGTTCATATCTTAAAAATGTTTTTATTAGACGCGCAAAGGTAAGGCTTGCATCCGGAAATCTACTTTACATTTGATAAGAAATGACCGTAAAGTGGGAGGAAACGCATGTTTTTCCCTATCTTTACCCAAGATTTAATTTCAGTCGTTCGTGTTTATGGATATTCGTACCATTATCAGTCGTATACATTCCTTGCCGGAATCGTCGTTGGAGAAACTGGAAGAGAGCCTTACCCGTGTGGACCGTCCCAAAGGTTTCCGGTTGACGGAAGCAGGGAAGGTGGAAAGTAATGTGTTCTTTTTGTCCGAAGGCATAGCCCGTGCTTATCTTCCCGTAGATGGGAAAGAGGTCACTTTCTGGATAGGTGCGGAAGGCAGTACGCTAATGTCGATGAAAAGTTTTGTGAACGATGGAAAAGGGTATGAAACCATAGAATTGATGGAAGACTCCGTGTTGTACATGTTGGAACGGGGACAGCTCTACCGTTTGTTTGAAGAAGACATTCACATTGCCAACTGGGGGCGGAAGTTTGCGGAGAAGGAATTGTTGAAGACTGAGGAACGCCTTATTCCCTTGTTGTTTACCACGGCTTCAGAGCGTTATCGCAAATTGCTTCGCGACAATCCGGAGCTGTTGCTCCGTCTGCCTTTGGAATGCCTTGCCTCCTATTTGGGCATTACGCCAGTCAGCCTGAGTCGGATAAGGGCGGAGTTAAGATGATGGACGCGTCTGTTCCTGGGGCGTAATAGGGTTGGGCGAAGGAAAATATTTTTAGTTTGTAAAACAAAAAGCATGGTTTCCCGGTTGGAATCCGGGTTCCGGGAGTGTGCAAAATTACTCTCAGGCGAATGAAAAATCAATCTCAGGCGAACGATTTTTCATTCGCCTGAGATTGATTTACCGTTCTGCGGTGAATGATTTTGTATTCTTCTTTTGTTTATAAAATATTGTAATACAGTATCTTAACCGGAAAACTGAATTTCCGGGAAAGAAAATTCCAGATTGTTGGATTATTTTCCGTATATTTGTCGTGCGTATCCATGCGGAAGCCTCGTCGGAGGTGGGAGTAGCGTGGGACTGCATATATAAAGAAGGCGTTTACTTGACGCTTTGATTCTTTGGCTACTCAGAATCTCGCAAGTTCTAATCACTGTCGAAGACAAAGCAACGGTAGATGCCCTGTGGGTGTGTTTAATATAAGCCCCTATTGTATCCATGTGTGTTTTGCATGGATAGAGGGGACGTATATATAAACATATCGGCGTGGGCTTCTGCGTTGCTCGTTCAGACAGTGATGGGCAATGCGAGAGCCTTGAGTAGCGGAACGAGCAACAGGTACAGACTCCCGCGCTTTTTTCGTATATGTACACAATCAAACTTTTTATGGATTCCGGCAGGGGAGTTGGGCGGAAAGTTAAAATGTGGAAATCATGAAAATGAGGTGTTTTTCTTTCTTGATGTTTTTGATGTTGGGTGTGTATGCTTTCGCACAGAAGGACGTGACGCAGTTTCTCGGTATTCCTGTGGACGGGACGAAAACGGAAATGGTACAAAAGTTGAAAGCCAAAGGGTTTAAGTATAATAGCACTTATGATTGGTTGGAGGGGGAGTTTAATGGCCGTGAGGTTGTCTTGCTTATTGCCGCCAATAATAATAAGGTGTGGCGTGTTGCGGTAAGGGATAAGTGGACCACGGATGAAGCGAATGTAAAAATCCGTTTTAACGCTTTGTGCCGGCAATTTGCTAAAAATGAGAAGTATCTGCCTTTGAATGATAAGCCGGAATTGCTCGAAGAAGAGAGAATTGGTTATGAGATGATGGTGAATAATAAAAGGTATGAATCTCATTATTATCAGTCACCTAAGGATTTGAGAACGTTGTCGGAAGAGGAAAGGACGCTTGCTTTGTCAGAGGCTGGGCTGAGAGACACACCTTGGGACAGTCTGGCTATGGAAGAAAGGAAAGAGCAAGTTTCTGCATTGATATATTATATGGAAGATAAATATTGGTCGAAAAAAAGGGTTTGGTTTATGATTGATGGAGAAGGATTGGAATACCGAATTTTAATGTTTTACGATAATGAATACAATCATGCCGATGGTGAAGATTTATAATAACCGATTTAAAAAGAGAATTTTATGAAAGGAATGAATTTGGAAAAGGAAATGGCTGTCCATTGCGGCAAGGTAACGGACAGCATGGAGACGTTGGAAACGTTGTGCTGCGAGAAGGCTGAAAAGCTTCTGGCTACATTGGATGTACCGGAAGGCGGAAAGGTAGAAGTCCCATTTTGGACGGAGGATTTTCCGGAACTTATTGCCGTAGGCAAGTTCAGCCGCGACAAGTCCGGCAAAGTCATATACGAATTGGACTTTTCCGAGTCCACTTTGTAATCTTCGGGCGCATTTTGTTGATTGTGCTGCAACGAATTCCTTCCCCTTTGTTTTGCCATTCAATGAAGCAAACAAGGTGGAAGGCATTTTTTATGCTTCCTATCGTGAGGGAAAGCCCTTATAAAATCTCTCCATATTCAGGAATGTCCGGCAGGAACTTGCAGGAGTTCGTTTCGTAATCCATCCTGCAACAATAATGTTGCAGGCCGTTGGAGACAATGAGATAGTCTACGCGTAACACCATGTTGTAACGCGAAATCTGGGCAAATACCTTTTGGGTGATTTCGATGTGTGGGGCTTTGTATTCCACAATGACGCGCGGACGGGCTTGCCGGTCGTAGACCACTGTGTCGCAACGCTTGGCCGTGCCGTTCAACGTGAGTGAGATTTCATTGGCCACCAAGCCCGGCGGGTAATGTTTGTGGGTGACGAGGTAATGCACGAAATGTTGTCTCACCCATTCCTCCGGGGTGAGAGCCACATATTTGCGGCGCAATTCATCGAAGACGACCGTCCGGCCGTCCCGCTTTGTCACTTTTATGGGATATTGTGGAAGGTTTAACGTAATCATTTGCTAACTTTGCATGGAATACCCCTCTGTCTTTTGCGGGGTAAAGTGGAAACAAAAATACGCAAAAACAATGAAAACGAAAGCGGAAATCGTGGAAAATTGGTTGCCACGCTATACACAACATCCCTTGTCCGACTTCGGGGAGTATATTTTGCTGACCAATTTCAATAATTACGTAGATATATTCTGTGAACAGTTTAAGCTTCCTCAGCCCGGTTATGGGGCGAACATGCGGATGGCTACGGCGGAGAATATCACCATCATTAACTTTGGAATGGGGAGCCCGAATGCGGCCATTATTATGGATTTGCTAAGTGCAATCGAGCCGAAAGCCTGCCTGTTCTTGGGCAAATGTGGGGGAATCTCTTCTAAAACGAAACTGGGAGACTTGATTCTTCCTTTGGCGGGAATCCGCGGAGAGGGGACATCGAACGATTATTATCCGCCCGAGGTGCCTGCGTTGCCGGCTTTCATGCTCCAGCGGGCGGTGTCGACAGCCATACGGGATGCCCATCGCGATTATTGGACGGGCACGGTGTACACTACGAACCGTAGGATATGGGAGCATGATGAAAAGTTCAAGGAGTATCTGAAAGACACCCGTGCCATGGCTGTGGATATGGAGACGGCTACGCTGTTCACATGCGGTTTCGCCAACCACATCCCGACCGGGGCTTTGCTGCTCGTATCGGACAATCCGATGATGCCCGAGGGGGTAAAAACGGCAGAGAGCGACCGGGAAGTGACGCATAACTTTGCGCCGGAGCATGTCACGATAGGAATAGAGGCGTTGAAACTGATAATAGGTGAACGGAAAACAGTGAAACACCTGAAATATGATTGGTAATCCAAAAGAGAAAAGCAGATGGCAGTGAAGAAAGAAGGGGTGACGTATGATGAAATCGTACGTTCCGTAAGGGCGGGCAATTTCGCGCCCGTTTATTATTTGATGGGCGAGGAGGCTTATTATATAGATAAGGTGAGCGAGTTTATCGTAGACACGGCATTGAAGGAGGAAGAGAAGGATTTTAATCTCACGGTTTGTTACGGCACGGACGTGACGGCCGACGAAGTCATCAATGCGGCAAAGCGTTTCCCGATGATGGCGGAACGGCAGGTGGTTTTGGTGAGGGAGGCGCAGAGTTTACCCGGAAAAGAGCGCCTTTCCTTTTACCTGGAGCATCCGCAGACCTCTACGGTGCTGATTTTTTGCCATAAACATGGCGTTTTGGATAAAAGGAAAAAGCTGGCGGTGGATATACAGAAGACAGGAGTCTTGTTTGAGTCCAAAAAATTGTATGATAGCCAGCTCCCAGGATTTGTTACGACCTATTTGCGCCGTAAGGGGGTGGCGATGGAACAAAATGCCGTGATGATGGTTTGTGAGTCTGTGGGGAGTGACTTGTCCCGCCTTTCGGGGGAGTTGGACAAGCTGATGTTGGCTTTGCCGGAAGGGGAGACGCGTATCGGTGCTGCCTTTGTGGAGCAGCATGTCGGTATAAGCAAGGATTTTAACAACTTTGAATTGGTGTCTGCGTTGGTTGCCAAGGATGTACTTAAAGTAAACCGTATCGTGAAATATTTTAACGACAATCCCAAAAACTTTTCTTTGCAGCTTACGCTTTCCGTCATGTTCGGTTTTTTCAGCAACCTGATGGTTGCCTATTATGCGCCGCAACGTACGGAAGAGGGGATAGCCGATTGGGTAGAGCAACCTCGTTGGCAGGTGGCGCGGAATATACTTCCCGCCATGCAAAAGTATTCGGGGGTGAAAGTGATGCAGATAATTGGGAAACTACGTGAAACGGACGCTAAATCGAAAGGTTTGGGTAATACAATCGCCACTCCCGGCGATCTTTTGAAGGAGTTAGCCTACTTTATTTTGCACTAAAACGGCTGTTTTTAATTTATTTGAAGCCTTTTCGAAACTGTTAAAAAGTAAGTTATAGTATTTGATTATAGGAGGTTAGCTCGTTTTTCGCTTCCTGAGATTTTAAAATTCCGGCCCGTCCTTGCCATCGGGGCGGAATTTTTTAGTATTGAAAAAAAGAGCCTTTTTTCATTTTCCGGTGATTTACATTATGTTTTATT
>OWIA01000173.1_pt1 | contig 28421 bp, 20 predicted proteins | sample 1732881 | NCBI WGS metagenome assembly OWIA01 (sample SAMN05065764, study PRJEB22554) | human gut metagenome | biome: ENVO:2100002; feature: ENVO:00000062; material: ENVO:00002003 | host: Homo sapiens | place: USA
CCAACGACCCCCACCATGTCAAGGTGATGCTCTAACCAACTGAGCTATGTGCCTGTCAAGGTTATTGTTCTGGAGATTTTGCTCCCCGTCCGGTCCCTGAACCGGATATCACGATCGAAACGTCTTGGTAGGCACAATTGGATTCGAACCAACGACCCCCACCATGTCAAGGTGATGCTCTAACCAACTGAGCTATGTGCCTGAGCGTTCACAATCAGTGAGGCACGAATTATACCTAGGTGAATGCTCACAGCAAGCACTTTTTAGAAGGATAGCGCAAATGCGGTATTCACCTAGGCACCTCTCAGTCTTCAGAGACGGCGTGCCGAAAGAACGCCGTGCACGGCGCGCAGCCCTTTGAGCAGCACCTGCATAGCATTGCCGCCCTTGACCTCGAGCGAAAACCGCATGTGCTGATCGCCCTTGAGAATCTGCGTGTTGAGCGCCGTCACGTGCACCTTTTCGCGCTGCATCACTTCCGTCACATCCTTCATGATGCCGGACCGGTCGGAGGCAATCACGAGCACGTCGGCGGGATAGAGCGCATCATCACCGGCGCGCCCCCAACTCACTTCAATCAAGCGGTCATGATCCTGATCGACCATGTTCTTGAGGTTAGGACAGTCTGCACGGTGAATCATCACGCCTCGGCCGCGTGTGACGTAGCCCACAATTTCGTCGGGCGGCACCGGATGACAGCAGCGGGCAAGCTGTGTGAGAAGGGAATCCATGCCGACCACGAGCACCTTGCCCTTACTCGCCGCGCTCGAAGCTCCGCGCAGCACCAAATCATGCTCAGGAGCAGGCGCCGGAGCGGGCTTGGGCGGCTGTACGGCCTGTGCGAGCGCTGTCAGCGTGATTTCTTCCTTGGCAAAAGCCACACAGAGCTCATCAACGGTGCCAAAGCCCAGGCGTTTCGCAAGATCATCGAGCTTAACCGCGGTTTTTCCCAAACGCGCGAGTTCTTTATCCAGGCGGTCACGGCCCTCGGCGATCTGCTGCGCGAGCTGCTCAGCATTGAACCACTGCCGCACCTTGTTGCGGGTACGGGGACTCGCGGCATAGCCGAGTTCGGGATTGAGCCAGTCACGGCTCGGCTGACCGACTTTTGCCGCAATGATTTCGACGGTCTGTCCGGTCTTAAGCTTGGTATTGAGCGGCACCATCATCCCGTCGACTTTTGCTCCGCGGCAGCGGTGACCAAGCTGAGTATGGATTTGGTACGCAAAATCCACCGGGGTAGCACCGGCGGGAAGCTCAACGATGCGGCCTTGCGGCGTCAGACAGTAGACATGGTCGTCTTCCACGGCCGGCGCTGCCGGCTGCCCCTTCTGCCCCGCCTCTGCATTGGGGGCTTGGGCGCTCTGCTCGGCAGCGCCCCCGCCCACATCACTCCTCCAGGCCAGGAGCTGACGCAGCCACGCCACGCGCTGCTCCTCAGCAATGGAGGCGCCGTTGGAATTGCCCGCCTCTTTGTAGCGCCAATGCGCAGCAACACCGAGTTCGGCAAATTCATGCATGGCTCGAGTGCGGATCTGAATTTCAATCGGCCGGCCGAGCTGATCGGTAATGACGGTATGGAGCGACTGATAACCATTGGGCTTGGGATTGGCAATATAGTCGTCATACTCCTTCGACAAAACCGTGAAGTGCTCCTGCACAATCGAGAGCGCTTCATAGCACTGCTCGACGGTTTCGACGATGATTCGAACCGCACGGACGTCAAAGAGCTGATCAAAGCGCAGGTGCTTGCGCTGCATCTTTTTCCAAATGGAATAGATATGCTTCGGGCGGCCCGACACCTCAGCCTGAATACCGTGAGAAATCATCAGCGCCTGAATCTTCTTCACCGCCAAAGCCATGAATTCCAAACGTTCCTCACGAGACTCATCGAGTTCAGCAGCAATCTGGTGATATTCGGCCGGATGCGTAAAGCGAAGCGAGAGGTCTTCGAGCTCCCACTTGATCTGCCAAATACCGAGTCGATTAGCCAAGGGCGCATAAACGGCGAGCGTTTCCTCACCGAATTCCACTGCGCCCGGCGCCTGTGAAGAGACAAACCAGCGCAGCGTCTGCAGGCGGCTTGCCAATTTGAGCAGTACGACGCGCAGATCCTGACTCATCGCCAGGAACATGCGGCGAAGCGCCTCGGGCTGCACCGCCGCACTGGATTCTTTGTTTTCCGAGCGTGCGCGCTTGGAGAGATCATTCATCTTCCCGAGCTCGCGCACAAGCCCTGCCACATTCTCCCCAAAGCTCTTTTCAATCCATTCATCGGGCTTCTGCACGAGCGTGGGCACGCTGAAAAGATACGCCGCAGAAATGAGCTCCGGATCGTTTCGAATGGCCCGCAGAATGTTGGCAACACCGTCGGCATGCGCCATGACCGACTCGCCCGTAGAAAGCGTCCTGCCGTAATAAAGCGGTTCCACCGAGCTGCGTGCAGCAGCCGGATCAGCGGTTTTCGTGAATTGGGTGGCATCCATCGCCGCCTCCAAAATCTTTTTCTTCTTTTGGCTGCTCGGGTTGGTTCCAAACCCGCACAGCACCGTAATTGATTATTGGCCGCAGGCAAACGTCATCCGCACAAGGACTCTTTAAACCTCATACAGCTTCCGTCGCTACTCGGTGAATTGTAGGTAAGCAAGAGCGCCTTGCGCAGAAAGCGGACTGAAAGGAATCAAATCCTTACCGACTGGCCGCTGAAATAGCACAGCCGGAAGGATTAGGGTTTTCACTGTGTTTGCGTAAATTAGAGCAAGTTCAGCCGCCAGGACATCTTCACGGAGCCCCCTGCAGAGCGAACGCTGGCTCCGGCGCGTGAAGCAAAACCGGAAAAATCCAATCTGGAATCCCGCCATTCAATGCCGGCAGCGAGTTCGGCATTCCATTGGAAGCATTCGGGCTCAGCAGTCGTCATGACAGTTGCTGACGATGTCGAGCCCCCGGCGGGCCCTTGAACCATCACATCGCGGTCGCCGCCGACCGTACTGTTCAACGCTGCAGTCAACGACACATCCAAGCGCCTCGGCTTCACCTGCCCCCAATATCCGGCTCCCGGCGCAAAATGAAGCGCCCCCGTTATGACGCCGCCCGCCGTTGCCGCCACAGCCTGCGCGGAAGCTTCACGAATGGTGAGCACAGCTCCTGCCGGTGAGCGCCATGTTCCTTCAGCCGTATCCACCCGCAGATACCGCAGTCCGGCAAAACCCGAAATCACCCATGAGCGGTCAGGCCCGCTGCCCGACAACGCGCTGCCGGCGAAAAGCGGCTGCTCATAAAGAAAGCCGCTGGAATAAATGCGCCGCTTGAGTTTTTCCATCTCAAGATACTCACGGGCCGCCCCCATGCGATAACGGTCGTCAGCCTCAAGCCACGTCAAATCTACCGTTCCCCAGCCGCTGCCGAGCCGTCGGCGCACAAAGAATGATGCGGAAGCTTCGTCGGACTCGCTGTCTACCCCGAGTTCCGCTGCCGCTCCCTGTTTATAAAGCGTATCCAGACTTCTTGTTGTGAAGCTCCCCATCAAGCCGACACGCCAATCCTCCCGCCCGAAAATGACAGCGGCGTCAAAAGTGGTGTCTTCGCTTTTGACCGTAAAGGGTTTAGAGACCGGCGTCGATACATCAACCTTAGTGCTGCCGGCTGAAGCGCCGATAAAAACAGGCACATCCTGCACTACCGCCGGCAGATGCTCCTGCAGGTTCGTGCGCCAGGCTTTCAGCCGTTCCGTCCAGTCAGGATCGGCCTTTTCCGAATCTGCGGAAGCCTTTCGGCTAGCCGCCCTTTGCGCTTCAAGCGAACGAATTTCTGCAGCACGCGCCGCCTGCGCCTCCGCCATTCTGGCGGCCGAAGCCAGCCGCATGGAGGTCGAGACGGCGTTTTGCATCAGTCGCTCATTGGTACCCGTTGAAGAGGCGGCCGTAGCAACAGCCATCATCGTGCCTTCAACCACGTCGGACGTATTGGTAAAAAGCGTGCGGTAAAAGCTGGGCACAAGGAGCGATGTTCGGTTTTCATAAAGCTCTTGAAGCACTGCCGCGAGCGGCCCCTCAAACGTTGGGCTGCCCAACACCCCGACCACCGCGCCTGACGCATCGAAATAAAGTCCTCCTGTTTCCAGAAGCCCCTCTACTTTCAGCGTCAGATTTTCCAGTCCGGAGACCTCAGCGCGGCTCAAATCAAGCCCTTCAACTTTAAAGGTCGTCCCCGCCGCCGGAACGCCGGATGCGGCTTTGCGGTCAGCCGATTGGGATGATGCCGGTAAATCGGCTCCGTCTTCAGCGTCCTGAAGAGTGTCGTCTTCATCCGTGCGGGTGAGTGAAGACAAAAGAAGCGTTGAACCCGCCTCAAAGCGAGCCTTCGTACCATCCTCGAGCGTCAGTGTGGTGTGTTCGCCCTCGATAGAGAGCACGCCGCCCTTTCCTACCCAGAGATTCCAACGATTGGAGGCTGCCTCCCGTTCCGTACTGCTCCCGCCCACCGCAATCGACATCCCGCGCGTGAGTGAAGCATTCTTTTGCACGCGAACCGCACCCTGCGGCGCCGCGGCGGGCGTAAAAAAGAAATTTTCGATTGGATCCGTTCCGGCCTCGTTGCCATCATCAAATGCCGCATGAGTCCACACGAAAGCGCCGCCCGAACCCACACGAATGTCAAGATGACCGCCGCTGCTCACAGAGAGCTCTTCAATCATCAAGGTTGAAAACTGCTCCGCCTGAGCATTGTCTTCACCCACCGTCACCAACGAGCGTTCCATATCCGCCGTCAGTTTTTGAATATGTACTTCTGCGTTTGATGTGAACTCAGACGCCTCCGTTGCCGTTGCGCTGAGGATCAGCGACCCGCCGCGGCTGACAACCTCCCAAAGCTCTGCATAACCGTCAACTTCGACCTGCAGGCGGGCGCCGGAGTGAAGCTCAGCCGTATCGGCAAACTCTCCTGCCAGCCCGTACACATTCTCCAATTGTGCGCCGCTCCCGACAGTCAGCTGACCGCTCACTTCAAGATTGGCCGTACAAAAATAGGCACCTGACAGCTCGAGATGTCCTGACTGCGTCACGTTCGTTGAGCTGTGATCTGCATAGTCCTCTATAACAACATGATCGGACACCATGTAGGGATCAGAGATATCGCCGTAGACACTATTGGCCAATACCGGCGAAGCGGCCCCGCAGAAAAGAAACCCTGCTGTCATTAAGCTTAGAGACAGAGCGCTCAAACACGGCAGACCGCCCGAGCGCAAGCCGCCGCGGGATACGAGACGCACTCCTAAGTGATGAGGGAAGACAAAAGTGGAGTGCACACTGCGGCCCACGCCGCGAGCACACTCGGAAGTGCATTCTGTTGTTTTCATTATTTGAAGAGAATGTAGTTGAGAGGTGCCCGCAAAGGGGCTCAAAGATTCTCGCTGCTCTTCAAAGCTTTTGCTCCAACGCCTGTGCTCGCAGCCTTTTAGCTAAAGGAAGCCGCATTAATGCATCACGTTTTCAATATTATCACTCCATTAGTTGAAAACAATTAACGATATGCCTCATCACTTTAGAGAAAATATCAATCAAATATATATGTAAACTTTGAATTTACAGGTTGATACCTGTCAATCGCAATCAAAAGACTATAAATTTTGATTGTGTATTTTTTGAGTATAAAAAATCCCTCCCATGCAAAAAGCATAGAAGGGATCGCGTTATCTTCGGTTATGAAGGCGCTGTGACCGCGGTTAGTTGCGCAGACTGTGGATCGGCGCCGGGATGCGGCCGCCAAGCTTCACGAAGCCCGACGCATCGCCGCCCGGAACGCGGATGATGGACGCTTCACCGAGGAGGCCGCCGAAATGAGCAACGTCGCCCACGGTCTTGCCCGGAACTGGAATCACACGGACCGCAGTGGTCTTGCCGTTGATCATGCCGATGGCGGATTCGTCGGCGATCATGCCGGAGATCGTCGAAGCGGGGGTGTCGCCCGGGATGGCGATCATGTCCAGACCCACAGAGCAGACAGAGGTCATGGCTTCGAGCTTTTCGAGCGTCAGGGCGCCCGAGCGCGCTGCGGCTTCAATGGCACTGTCTTCGGACACCGGAATGAAGGCGCCGGAAAGCCCGCCCACGTGCGAAGAGGCAAAAACACCGCCCTTCTTCACCTGGTCATTGAGCATCGCGAGAATGGCCGTCGTGCCGGGAGCACCGATGGAAGAAAGGCCGAGAGACTGGAAGATCTCGCCCACGCTGTCGCCCACTGCCGGCGTCGGGGCAAGCGACAGATCAGCCACGCCGAACGGAAGGTTCAGGCGGTTGGCGACTTCATTGCCGATGATTTCACCCACGCGGGTCACTTTGTAGGCGGTGTGCTTGATGACTTCTGCCGCATCCGTGATGGTCAGATATTCACCCTTGGCTTTAAAGGCACGGTCAAGGGCCTTTTTCACCACGCCCGGGCCGGAAACACCGACGTCGATCACCACATCGGGTTCGCCGACGCCAAGATAGGCACCTGCCATAAATGGCACGTCCTGCGGAATATTGCAGAAGACAACGAGCTTGGCGCAGCCGATTGCGTCGCGGTCACGAGTTGCTTCCGCCACATCCAGAATGCGCTGCCCCATGAGACGTACGGCATCCATGTTGATGCCGGCCTTCGTCGAACCCACATTGATTGAAGAGCAGATACGGTCGGTGACAGCCAGCGCCTCGGGAAGTGCATCAATCAGATTCTTTTCGCCCGGCGTCATCCCTTTTTCAACCAAAGCGCCGAAACCGCCGATAAAGTCAACGCCCACTTCTTTAGCCGACTCATCGAGCACGCGGCAGGCCGCCACCATCTCATCACGGCTGAAGCTCGCGCCGACAGTGCCGATCGGGCTCACGGAAATGCGCTTGTTGACGACGGGGATGCCGTAGCGGTCGCCGACGAGATCACAGGTCTCAACGAGTTTTTCGGCATAGCGGAAAATCTTCGAACGCACTTTGTAGGCGAAAGTATCGAAGTCCGAACTCGCGCAGTCAAAAAGATTGATGCCCATCGTGACGGTGCGGACGTCGAGATGCTCCGAACGAAGCATATTGATGGTGGAAAGTACCTCGCGGTCAGTCAGCATGTTTTGTCTCTGTCTCAAAAAATTTGGAATGGGTTGCGGTCGCGTGATGGTTGACTTACTCCACCTTGACGCGGTGAATGGCTTCGAAGATGTCGCGGTGCTGCAGATTGCAGCGCAGGTTCATAGCGCGGGCACGATCAATCATGACGCGGTGCAGCGCGCGGCGATCAACATTGAGCGGAATAGAAACTTCAAAGACCTGCAGCGACATGCCGTCCTCAATCGGGAAAGCACGCAGGGATTCGATGTTGATCTTCTGTTCGGCGAAAATGCGCGAAAAATTAGCGATGATGTCGTTGCGGTCCGTACCCCAAACGCTCACCACATAGGGCTCGCTTTCCGGCTGCGGCGTCGGCGCCTTGAAGTCAATCACCATAACGGCCAGATCAAATTTGCGGCGGGCGATTTCGGCTTCAAGCTCCTGCTGGATCTGTTCGTTAGAAAGACCGGCGGGCTTCTGAATGACACACATCAGAGCGAACTGGCCGTGCAAGGCCATCTGGTTCACCTGCTCGAGATTAACGCCGCGGCGAGTGAGCGCATTGGATACAACGGCGACGATGCCCGGGCGATCGAGGCCGAAAACCGCCACATTGGTGCGGTGCAGGCCGTCATTGATTTCAGTTGTCTGAGCAGGTTGAGCTTCAGTCACTTTGTTTCTCCGGAAGGCCGCCGTTTGAAAACATAACGGCGGACGCTGGCACTGGTGCCGGCTTTGCTGTATGGGGATTGGGATGAGTCCATGCCGGAATTGAAACCCCATCCAAGGGAATCCGGCATGGCGGCAGATTTTATCGAGTGTATCGCGATGGCCGCCGATCATTGGTTGGAATTGAGCTGTGTTCCATCTGATACAGCGCAAAACGCGCCGTAATCAGACCGCATATCACTCGGTCTGCTGTCCAAAGCTTTCTGGCAGACGCAAAAGTGTCTCGAGCCTTGGAAACGCCGCAAGCGCAGCAGCCCGAGCACTCGCGGCTGCTGCGGCAAGCGTTGTGCCGCGAAGCTGAGCCGCCGTACGGGCGGCTTCCAGGATGTCCGCTGGGCGTGTGTCGAGCGTTGAGTGCCCGAGAGCAAAAGCATCCCGTCGACTCGACGGCGGCATATCAGGCGCGTCGGTTTCAAGCACCCAGGCCCCGTCGGCAAGCTCCGACAAATGCCTGCGAATGCGCTTGCTTCCGTCGTAGGTACAGGCACCGCCGAAACCGAGCACCAGTCCGAACGCTAAAAAAGCCTCGCGTTCAGCATCCGAGCCGTTAAAGGCATGGACGGCGCCGCGCACGGGCTGAAACCCCGTTTTGCCCGGCGAACCGTAGACTCTTCGCAGCAGTCCGAGCGTCTTTGAAGCTGTCCGGCGAACATGAATAGAGAGCGGAAGGTCGAGGTCGCGGGCGATCTTAAGTTCTTCGAGAAACACCTGCTCGGCCTTATGCTGATCAAGCCCGGGCTCAAACCCGTCGAGCCCCACCTCTCCGAGACCGATGAAATGCGGATCGTCGAGCAGAGACTCGGCCAGCTCACGCAGCCCGACGAGCTCTGCGAGCGTTGTCGAGTCAAGCCAAAGCGGATGGATGCCAAGCATCGCCCCCAGGCCCCACTCGTGTGCCGTAGAGAGCGTTCGCTCCCAGTCTTCAGGCGCCCCGGCGCAGAGCAGGATATTCTCGAGGCCCGCCTCTCGTGCTTGAGCGAGCCATTGAGCACGATGGCCGTCCAGACGCTCAACCTGCAGATGCGAGTGCGTGTCAATGAATTTGATGGCGCGAGCGGTCATAAGGAACCAACCCGTTAAAAGCGGTCTGCATCCACAATCACGCCGCCCTTGAGCTCTACCGCACGATCGCAGCGGCGCGCGAGCTCTCGGTCATGCGTGACGATTACGACAGCCGTGCCTTGGGTATGCGCCAGTTCAAGAAGCGATGTGAAGACCTGTGACGCGGTTTCGTGATCCAAATTGCCCGTCGGCTCATCCGCCAGCACGCAGGCGGGCTGCGTCACCAATGCACGCGCAATAGCTGTACGCTGACGTTCGCCGCCCGAAAGCTGCGAAGGCAGATGCTCGAGACGATCGCCTAAACCCACGGCTTCCAAAGCCTGCTGAGCTCGAGACAACGCTTCACGCTTAGGCAGACGGCGGATGAAAAGCGGCATAGCCGCATTTTCCAAAGCGGAAAACTCCGGCAGCAGGTGGTGAAACTGATAAACGAACCCGAGGGAGCGGTTGCGCAGACGATCGAGCTCACTCTCTTTGAGTGCGGCGAGGTCCTCGCCGGCAATGGCCACTCGTCCGGCATCCAAACCGTCAAGACCGCCCAGTACATGCAGGAGCGTTGACTTCCCGGAACCCGAAGCGCCGAGTACGGCCACCGCTTCGCCCGCATGAATCCGGAGATTCACATCTTTAAGCACCGGCAGCGCACTCGTCCCCTCGCGATAGCTCTTGACCACATGACTTGCTTCCAGAACAACGGAACGCTGCGGATGATTTTGCGCATTATTCATAGCGAAGAGCCTCCGCGGGGTGAATCTTCGAAGCCCGCCAGCTCGGATAGAGTGTGGCGGCCAGAGAAAGCAGGAAAGAGAGCACCGCAATCGGTACGATGTCGCTCATACGCGGATCGCTCGGCATGCTGCTGATGAAATAAATTTCCTGAGGCAGGAATTCAACCCCGAGCATCGACTCGATGGCCGAGACGATGGCGCCGACGTTTTCGGCAATCAAAAGGCCTGCAGCAACGCCTGACAGAACGCCCACCAACCCAACAATCGTGCCTTCCACCACGAAAATCGACATGATGGAAGCACGCGAAGCGCCGAGCGTACGGAGAATCGCGATGTCAGACTGCTTTTCCTTCACGGTCATCACCAATGTGGAAACGAGCCCGAAAGCGCCGACCAAAACAATAAGAAAGAGGATGATCCCCATCATGCGTTTTTCGACCTGCACGGCTGCGAACCACGTGCGGTTTTGCCGCGACCAGTCCGTCGCATAAAGTCCGGATGGAAGCACCGACACGAGCTTGGCCGCGATCTGCGGCGCACGGTCCATGTCCGTCGTCTTGACGCGCAGTCCCTGAGGACCGCCCGTACGATAGAGTGCAGCTGCATCCTCAATATTGACCAAGGCATAAGTCGAATCGTATTCGTAGTGCCCGCTCGAAAAGTAACCCGCTACCGTGAGCTGTTTCATGCGGGGGATCAGTCCCGCCGGCGTCATATTCCCTTCGGGCACAAGCAGCGCCACTTTGTCGCCGATATGCACGCGCAGCTGCCGCGCCAGCGCCTGGCCGAGAATGACCTGAAAGGCCTTGGGTTTCAGGTCAGAAAGCTCTGCGCCGGAAACGCTTTGCGCAAGTTCGCTCACCCCTGGTTCCTTGGCAGGATCAATCCCTTTGACGACTGCGCCGCGCACGACGGCGCCCGAACTAAAGAGCCCCTGACCTTCCACGAAGGGAGCAACGGCGACAACGTCACTTTGCGCCTGAAGTACCTTTTCGACGCCTTCCACGTCGGTGAGTGCACCTTTGCTCGCCCTGATCTCAACGTGAGGAATCACGGAAAGCATGCGGTCGCGCACTTCCTTTTGGAAGCCGTTCATCACCGAGAGCACGATGATGAGCGCGGCAACGCCAAGCGCGATGGACGCCACCGACATGCCTGAGATAAAGGACATGAAGCCGTCTTTGCGTCGGCCTCGCCTCCCGCGCCGGGTGTAGGTGAGGCCGATCATGAATTCAAATGGCGTCTGCATCGTGCTCTTGGAAATCGCTCTTGAGGCGGAATAATTCAACGCTTCGAACACCCTTTCGTTTTGCATCCGGCATGACGAAAGCGTGCGTTCGACAAAAACTGCATTCTAACGGCGCAGGATGCTTCCCCCGCGCCGCAGCAAAAGATCGAAACGGTCGACAGAAGAATGTTAGAAGACACCAACACTCCTCAATGAAGACGAAGCACCTGCAGTCCCCAAGGCTACAATCACGGGCACTATGACAACTTGCTTTTATCTCCTGCCCGGCGCCCGGCTCCCTGAGGCCGCCGCCCGCGAGACTGCGGCCGTGCTTGCAAAGTCCGACCCCGCCTCGCTTGAGGCGTGGACTGCACTCGGGACCGGCCGTGAGCCGCCTGGTCTGCAGCGCCTCGCTGAACCGCTCCACGATCGCTCACCCCATCAGGCCTGGCTCTGGAAGGTGCTCACGCACCGGTCCGGCGCGCCGATCACCGCCCCTTACGAATGGATTGCTTCGGGCGGTCCCGTGCTCGACCAGGAATTCTGGAAGCTCACGCCCTGGCAGCGAAATTCGCTGGGACAGCTCGAAGCCGTCGAGCTTCATGAGTCTGAGATGCCCGCGGCTGCTTGTGCGCTTGATCCTATCGCAGCACACGCCGGCATGCGTCTGATGATTTCTGGAACGACTCTCTTTCTCTGCCGCCGCAAGCCCTGGGCATTCTCAGCCGCACCGTTTAGAGATCTGGCGGACTGCGTCGGTGCAGGAGCGAGCCTCGCCGCCTGCATGACGGGCAGTGATAAGCCTGAAGCAGAAAATCTGCTTGAGGCATTCACCGCTGCCGTTCAAACGGCTGCGGGCAAACTGCCTTCGATTGAGGGCTTTTGGCTTTCGGGCGGCGGAGCATACACTCCCATTTTCCCGCCCTCGACCTACCGTGCTGTAGCCTGTGATGATCCAGTCGTCCGAGCCTGGGCAGCTGCAGCCGGTATTCCCCGCACCGCGCTCATGCCCGTTCGCAGTGGCGAACGCGAACAGGAACGGTGGGGGAAAGCGTTCGTTGACGCACCGATCGGCGAGCGCATCGTCGTTATTGAGCATCTTCTCGATCCCTGGCGCCGCAGTGACTGGAGCGCCTGGCGGGAAGTGCTCCCCACGGCACTCGGCGAACTCGCACGTTGGCGCAGCCGCGAAAAAGCCGCCGGCATTGACAACGCTGTTTTCGTGCTCTTTGGCAATGCCGGCGCCGCTACGCTTTTGCCGACGCCCAAGAGCTTCAATCCGCTCAAACGCTTCAAACGGTCGGTGCTCCCGCTCGAGAGCTGGTTCATTGACAACTTTGCGGGAGAGGTTCCATGACGCGCATTCTCTCCCGTCCTTACGATCAGCATGCCGCCGATCGTCTGGCCCTTTCGGGTTTTCTGCCGCCCATTGCGCGGGCGCTTGCCGCCCGCGGCATTCAGGTGCCCTCCGATTTAGAGCAGGAATGGGCCGGCATGCTGCCGCCCGCCATGCTCGAAGGTACGCGTGAAGCAGCCGAACGGCTTGCACTCGCTCGCGAGCGGCATCAAGCCGTCACCATCGTCGCCGACTACGACTGCGACGGCGCTACGGCATGTGCCGTCGGTATCCGGGGTCTGCGCATGCTCGGCATCACCGCAAACTACTTCGTGCCGGACCGCGTGCTCCACGGCTACGGGCTCACGCCCAACGTCGTCGATATTGTTGCTGCCAGAACCCCCAAGCCGGATCTCATCGTCACGGTTGACAACGGCATCTCGTCAGCAGCGGCCGTTGACCGCGCTCGGGAGCTCGGCATCGACGTCATCATTACAGACCACCACCTGCCGGGCGCTGAACTGCCGCGGGCACAGGCGATCGTCAACCCCAATTTAACGGGCTCGACCTTCCCGTCGAAAAATCTCGCAGGCGTCGGCGTCATCTACTATGTGCTGCTCGCCCTGCGTTCGCTCCTTCGCGAACGCGGCGTCTTTGACGCTAAGACTCAGCCGCGTCTGGATGCGCTTGTCGACTTTGTGGCCCTTGGAACAGTGGCTGACGTCGTCAAGCTCGACAAAAACAACCGTATTCTGGTTTCGCAAGGCATTCGCCGCATTCGCTGCGGCCGTACGCATGCGGGGCTCGAAGCCCTGTTTGCCATTGCCGGACGCGATATTCGTACTGCGGGGGTACGCGACTTCGGCTTTGCCGTTGCGCCGCGCATCAATGCCGCCGGCCGTCTCGGAACCATGGAAAACGGCATCGAATGTCTCTTGTCGGACGATCCTGCCGCGGCCCTTGCCTTTGCCGAGAGCCTCAACTCCATCAACACCGAACGCCGCGAACTTGAAAGCGAGATGCAGCAGTTGGCTGAGGCCGCTTTATCCAATATTGACTTGGATCATCACGCCACTTTTACGATTTTCAACCCCTCTTTCAATGAGGGTGTTGTGGGATTGGTGGCAGCGCGCCTGAAGGAGCGCATCCACCGTCCAGTCATCGCGTTTGCGCCGACGGAAAACGGAGAACTCAAAGGTTCGGGCCGTTCCATTCCCGGCATACATCTGCGTGATGCACTCGACTTGACCGCCAAAGCACTGCCCGGCGTCGTACTTCGCTTCGGAGGCCATGCCATGGCGGCCGGACTTTCCATCAAACCCGAAGGGTTCAAGGATTTTCAGGCGGCGTTTGAGGAAGTCATCCGCAGCCGATGCGATGCCTCCGTTTTTGAGCGTGTTGTGCTCACCGACGGCGGACTCGCGCCCGACGAGATTACCGAAGCGCTCTGTCAGGAAATCGATGAACAAATCTGGGGACAGGGTTTTGAAGCCCCGCTCTTTGCCAACGAGGTTCACGTGCTCTCACAGACGCTTCTCAAGGGCACGCATCTCAAAATGATGCTCGAGCTCGGCGGCTCGCGTTTTGACGCCATCTTTTTCCGCCGCAAAGAACCTTTAGCGTCGCTCACCAGGATTGCCTACCGGCCGTCAGTCAATGAATTCCGCGGCCGCCGAACCGTGCAGCTGGTGGTGGAGGCGGCCGAATAAGCCGTCAGCGGAAATTCCGCCGCTTTTTCCTATGATTCGGGACGCTCAGCAGCACATGCGGCGTCCCGAAGCCGTCTATAATTTTCGTTTCCCTGTATTTTCAGGGCACGTCGGTGATTTTGTGCTTCAAAAATTCTCGAAGCCCGACGCACTTTTAATACAACGAATACGCTCTATCCGCATAGGTCAGAAATGGAAGCTGAACGCATCAACCAAATTGAAGCCTCGATCGACGATCTTACCCGTCGGCTCAATGAACTTCGGGGGTATCTTTGACGTCGACCGCAAAGCTCGGCGCCTCGAAGAAGTAAATCGGGAAATTGAGAACCCGGACCTCTGGAATGATCCCAAACACGCCCAGGAAGTAAGCAAAGAAAAGAAGATGCTCGACGATATCGTCGGCAGCTTCAACCGTCTTACGCAGGGCATCGCCGATGCGGGCGAACTCTTTGAACTTTCTCTGGCCGAAGAGGATTTCGATTCCCTCGAAGTTATCGGAGAGGATGTAGACCGCATCGAGCACGAAGTTGCTCAGCTCGAATTTAAGCGCATGTTCAACCAGCCGATGGACTCGGCCAACTGCTATCTGGAAATTCAGTCCGGTGCGGGCGGCACGGAAGCTCAGGACTGGGCAAGCATGCTCGAACGCATGTATATGCGCTACGCCGAACGCAAGGGCTTTAAGGTCACCCTTGAAGAAGAAACACCGGGTGAAGTCGCCGGCATCAAGTCCTGCACGCTCTTTATTGAGGGCGAGTGGGCGTACGGCACGCTGCGCACCGAGACCGGCATTCATCGTCTGGTGCGTAAAAGCCCCTTTGACGCCAATGCGCGCCGTCACACCTCCTTCACCTCGGTCTACGTCTATCCGGAAGTGGATGATTCCATCGACATTGAAATCAATCCTGCCGATCTTTCCATCGACGTCTTCCGTGCTTCGGGCGCAGGCGGTCAGCACATCCAAAAGACCGAGTCAGCCGTCCGAATTCACCACAAGCCCACCGGCATCATTACGATCTGTCAGGATGACCGCTCGCAGCACCGCAACCGCGAAAAAGCCATGCAGCAGCTCAAGGCTAAGCTCTATGAGCTGGAAATGCGCAAACGCATGGAAGCGCAGACGAAGCTCGAAGAGTCGAAGTCTGACATCGGCTGGGGTCACCAGATCCGCAGCTACGTGCTTGATCAGTCGCGCGTGAAGGACCTGCGTACCGGCGTTGAAACCGGCAACACGGGCGGCGTGCTCGACGGTGATCTTGATCAATTCATTGAAGCGAGCTTGAAGGGCGGCGTGAATGCCGTTCCGGCGGCCGAATAAGCCCCGAGCTCCGAACTACCCTATTCCAGACTCAACGCTTCGGAAAGCCCTGCACTGCACCTTTCCGAAGTGCTCGTTGGATCCCAACATCCGCAAAACACTTTTAGGGGAATCAAATGGCACAAGCCCAGCAGAACCCTCAGACCGTTCAGGCCCCGGCCGAAGACGAAAACCATATCATCGCCGAGCGCCGCGCCAAGCTTGCCGCGCTGCGCGCCGCCGGCGTCGCTTATCCGAACGACTTCAAGCGTACGGATCTCTTCGGCGACCTTACGGCCAAATACGGCGCAATGACGACGGAGGAGCTTGAAGCCGCCGCCCCCGAAGTTGCCTGCTCAGGCCGCATCATGCTCAAGCGCATCATGGGCAAGGCCTCCTTCTGCACGGTGCGCGACTTCACCGGCACGATGCAGTACTTCGTGCAGCAAAATGAAGTTGGCTCCGACGCCTATGCTGCCTTTAAGACGTTCGACCTGGGCGACATCGTTGCTGCCAAGGGCGTGCTTTTCCGCACCCATGCCGGCGACCTCGCCATTCGCGTGAAAGAAATCCGTCTGATGACCAAGAGCATCCGTCCGCTGCCCGATAAGCACAAGGGCCTGCAGGACACGGAGCTTTGCTACCGTCAGCGCTACGTCGACCTCATCATGAATGAGGAATCGCGCAACCGCTTCCTCACCCGCTCGAAGGCCATTGCCGCCATCCGCGCCTTCATGCTCAATCACCGCTTCCTTGAAGTGGAAACGCCGATGCTCCACCCGATCCCGGGCGGCGCCAATGCAAAACCCTTTATCACGCACCACAATGCGCTCGATATGGATATGTACCTGCGAATCGCGCCGGAACTGTATCTGAAGCGCCTCGTGGTCGGCGGTTTTGAACGCGTCTTTGAAATCAACCGCAACTTCCGCAACGAAGGCGTGTCGATTCGCCATAACCCCGAATTCACGATGATGGAGTTCTACGCGACGTATTGGACGTATCGCGATCAGATGGACTTCACCGAAGAGCTCCTGCGCACAGTCGCCAAAGAAGCGACGGGTTCGATGGTTCTCCAGTATCAGGGCCAGGAAATCAATCTCTCCAAACCTTTCCATCGCCTGACGCCGCTTGCCGCCATCAAGAAGTTCGCTCCGAACTACACCGATGAAGAACTCAACAACCCGGACTTCATCCGCGCTGAGCTTAAGCGCCTCGGCGGTGAGATCCCGGTTGACGCCGGCCTGGGCGCTCTGCAGATGGCGCTTTTTGAAGAAACCGCCGAAGCCAAGCTGATCGAACCGACCTTCATCATTGACTATCCGGTTGAAATCTCGCCGCTCGCCCGCGCTTCCGACGCCGATCCTGAAATCACCGAACGTTTTGAGCTTTACATTGCCGGCCGAGAAACCGCCAACGGGTTCTCCGAGCTCAACGATCCGGACGATCAGGCTGCCCGCTTCCGTGCTCAGGCTGACAAGAAGAGCCACGGCGACGACGAAGCGATGTATTACGATGCCGACTACATCCGTGCTCTCGAATACGGTCTGCCCCCGACCGCCGGCTGCGGCATCGGCATTGACCGTTTCATGATGCTGCTCACCGACGCTCCGACGATCCGCGACGTGCTGCTCTTCCCGCACATGCGCCCGGAAAACACGAAGTAATCCATGATGCAGGGTTCCTTTATCCCTGCGTTTGGAAGCTCATCGAGCCGGCCCTTCGGGTCGGCTCACTTCAAAGCCCGCCGCGAGGCACTCACGCGAGTCCTCACTGCGGGCTTTGTGCTTCCGGACGCATCCGGCAGCTGGTCAAGCGCAGCGCTCTGCGCGCACCCGGGGCTGATTCCCATTCGCCTGTCAACCGGCGTTCTCATCGGCCGAACGGCTCCCGAATGGGCGGACAAAATCAGCCGCATGCCCGGCATGACCAAGCACCCAACAGAGCTTCGTCTCGATGCGGCACATTTGCTCGACTTCGGCATCGCAATGCGGGCCGCCCACCTTTCTCAGGGATGGCGCGGGGAGCTCCTTGACCTCTTCAGTCTTTCCGAGTCTGCACAAGGGGCAGCCTCAGTGCGCCTCGAGCGAGCGCTCTACCGTCCTCTGGGAGCGCTGACCCGCGCGGTTCATCTCTCGGCTCGTTTGCGCGATCCCGTCGACGAATTCGACCCGGTTTATATCCTCGGGCAGCGAAGCCGCACCAAACGCGTCGGCCCCGGCCTGTGGGACGGCCTCGCCGCTGGGATGGTGGGCGCGGGCGAAACGCCCGCTGAAGCGCTGCTGCGCGAAGCGCATGAAGAGGCGTCGCTCCTGGCAGCGGACGCACAAAATGCTCGATATCTGGGCAGCTTTTTAATTTCTCGGGCCGTATCGGGCGGCTGGATGTTAGAAGCTTCTTATACCCACGATCTGGTGCTCCCCGCTGGCTTCGAACCCTGCGCGGCAGATCATGAAGTTGAGCGCTTTGCACGCTTTTCGGCACGAGAAGTGCTCGACCTGATTGCAGCACACAAGGTCATGCACGAAGCAGCTTCGTCTCTCCTCTTTTCCATGGCGGCAACGCCCAGCGCTGCGGATTAAGGGCTCTCTTCAAGGCTTCTCAACCGTAAAGCGGTCAATCATCTGCACGCGGCGAGGCTCGGCTTTCTCCAAGCTTCCCGAAACCACATAGACCTCGCCCACGAGTACGCGGCCTTTGACGCAATAGTGAATAAAACTCTGCTCGGAAGCATCGCGCCAATTAGTGTGTTTTTTATGAAAACGGCTCGATCGGTGCGGCTGCATGCCGGTCTCAAAAAGATAACTGTAGCTTTCGAGCTCGTTTTCCGTCATGCTCTTCAACGCCGGCCGTACCTTGCCCAAATGCTTCAAAGTACCGTCCGCCACAGCATCATTGGCCTTGGTGCCGGCGGTGTCGGCTGTCACGAACACCGCGCCCTTGGGCGCATGCAGAACCTTGAAAAAATCGGCGTCATAGGTGAAGTCGGGCTGCGTCACTCGGGCCGGCCAGAAGCTTGGGTCATCGTTGTCGCGCACTTTAAGCGCCTTGGTGCGCGAATAGACATGGTCGTGTCCCTGAAGCACCACATCGATCCGAAGGTCGTCAATCAGCGCTGTCAGCGCTTGCCGAACGCGCCGGATATCAGCATCTTCGAGCGAATGGTAGCCCTTTGAATAAATCCCCTTGTGCAGCGCCAAAATGACCCATTGTGCACCGCGCTCTCGTGAAGTCCGGACATCCTTTTTGAGCCATTCAAGCTGTGCGGGGCTCAATGCTGAATGCTGAGCATGCTGGTTGTCATTGGTATTAAGCACTGCAAAATGCACTCTTCCCCAATCAAACGAATAGGTTGCGCCGCCGTCGGGATCCTCTTTGAGGCCGCGCGTCAGAGCCGCTCCGCCTGAAAGCGCATCATTGACGTTGAAGTGCCGCTCAAACGCTCCAAAGCTCCGCACGCCGTCCTGAAGCGAATAGACCTCATGATTGCCGGCAACCGGCGCCACTGTGGTCTGCGTCAGAATCGGTGCTGAACGCTTGAAAAGGTCGAACCATTCGTCCTCAATACTGCCGGTTTCAACAAAGTCACCGGTGTGCAGTACAAAATCTGTATTCGGAAAGTGCCGCAGGGCCTGTAAGAGCGTATCGGCACCGTAAGCCGCCTCATTGCGCTTATGTTCGTTGTAGTAGGCGTTTTGCGTATCGGAGACCTGAATAAAGGAAACTTTGTCTGTTTTGTCCGGATCGGCTGCGGTTTTGAAGCTGCCGACAGGGCTCAGCACTTTGCCCTTTGCGGCAATGCGCCAATACCAAAGCGTGCCGGGACTGAGACTTGAAACCTCTGCGCGGCAAATCGTCTCTGGACGCGTCAAAACGCCAATCTCAACGTGATCGGGTTTTCTGGCGCCGTCCTTGGGCCGCCATTTCACACTTCGCCCTTCATCAGTGAAGTAGCCGAGGATGGTACTGTCGGCCTTTTCCGAGCGAAAAAGAAAATGCCCGTCAGCCGTTCGTTCCAGAAAGCGGCTTTGCACCTGCATTGTCTGAACCGGAATGCGGGTGATCTGCGCAAAATCACTCGATGAAGAGAGCTCAACATTCAGGTCGTCCGGTGCCGCATTCATGAACCAGCTGAAGCCCCGTGATGTGCGCGGATCCCCCTTGATCGTCACGACGATTCGGTTGGGAAGCACATCCATCGCCAAAGCACTGACCGCCGGCTTTTGTTCGAGCAGCTGAGGGAGCGGTTCCTTTGCGGCTGCGCAAGACTGCCCGAAACAGAGGCCAAGGACGAGAACGCTCAGCCCTGCTGCTGTGCCCATCCGGGGCTGAAAGCTCTTGAAGCGCTGCATGAAAAAACCTCATCGATCAATATGTTTTCAGTCTGCCCAAAAACGGGAAAGGCCGACCGGCAGCCTTCATGGACTGCAGCGGACGGCCTTGAGCAGAGACGTCTAATCGGCAGATCAAACGAAATCAATCCCGCTCGTTAAGCCAAGCCTGAAGAATGGCCTCCAGGATTTGCTCGTTGGACTTCTGCGGATCGTCGGCAAAGTCAGGCAGCTTTACCACCATGTCGTGGAGCTTCACAAAGGAAAGCGTCAGCGGATCGAGATCAGGATCCGCATCGTAAAGCTCTTCGGCAATGCGCTGCACGTCAGACCAGTGAAGCTCCATGGCGATCTCCTTTACTCTCCGACGATGTTGCGGTTGTACTTGGGAATCTCAATCGTGATGTCTTCCGTACCAACCGTGGTCTGGCAGGAAAGACGCGATTCAGCACATGCACCGTAGGCCGTATCGAGATGATCGAGCTCATTGTCGGACGGTTCGTTAAGGCTGTCGAAACCCTGACGCACGATGACGTGACAGGTCGCGCAGGCGCAGTTGAATTCACAGGCATGCTGAATCTTCACGCCGTTGGCAAGCAGCGCCCTGGCAAGGTTGGCGCCGGTTTCAGCTTCAAAGGTCTTGCCTTCCGGGCAGAGCTCAGCGTTGGGGAGAACAGTGATCTTTGGCATTTATCGTTTCTCTGGGATCAAGAAAAATTCAATTGGAAATATCAGGAACCGGAGGGCTTTTCATCAAACAACGCGTCATTGACGCTGCGGCCGGCCAATGCAGCGCGAATGGAGCGATCCATACGGCGCTCAGCAAAAGCTTCAGTGCCCTTTGACAAAGCCTCCACGGCTTTATGAATCACGTCGGCATCCGTGCCGTTAATGGCAGAGCCGACCGCTCGAGCGAGCCGATCAATTTCAGACTGCTCTTCAGGCGACAAGAGATCGCCGTCCTGCGTAAGCGCGCTGGCGGTGCTTTCGAGAAGGCGCTTGGCTTCCACCTGCTCTTCACGGAGTTTGCGAGCCTGCATATCGGCTTCGGCACTCGAATTGCCTTCCTGGAGCATGCGCACAATTTCTTCGTCGGTGAGGCCGTACGAAGGCTTCACGACAATGGAAGCCTCTACGCCGCTCGTCATTTCTCGTGCAGACACGGACAAGAGACCGTCGGCATCCACTTGAAAGGTCACGCGGATGCGGGCTGCCCCAGCTGCCATCGGAGGAATGCCGCGAAGCTCAAAGCGGGCGAGCGAACGGCAGGCATCCACCACTTCGCGCTCACCTTGCACAACATGTACCGCCATCGCGGTCTGACCGTCACGGAAAGTCGTGAAATCCTGCGCCCGCGCGACAGGGATGGGACTGTTGCGGGAAATGATCTTTTCGACCAGTCCGCCCATCGTTTCGATGCCGAGCGACAAGGGCGTGACGTCAAGGAGCAGCCAATCCTCGCCTTCGGCGGCGTTGCCCGCGAGCTTATTGGCCTGCATTGCGGCGCCGACGGCTACCACGCAGTCCGGGTCAATGCCCGTCAACGGCGCAAAGCCGAAATAGGCTTCCACCTCGCGGCGCACACAGGGCATGCGGGTGGAACCGCCCACCAGCACCACGCCTTTAATCTGATCTTTTTCGAGCTTCGCATCGCGCAAAACATTGGCAACAGCTTCAAGCGTTTCATCCACGAGCGACTTTGTGAGCTGATCAAAGATCACACGAGTGAGCGTAAAGGCATGGGTACCCGAAGAGAGTTCAAGTTTAAGAACCGTCTCCGGCGCATCCGTGAGCGCTTCCTTCGCCGCCTTCGCGCGGTCAAGCAGCTGGCGGCGATCTTCTGCGGTAAGTTCAACGCTGCCGAGCTGCGACACCGCCCAGTCAACCACCGCATGATCAAAGTCATCGCCCCCCAGCGCCGCGTTGCCGCCCGTGCCGAGCACTTCGAAAACGCCGCGCGAAAGCTTGAGGAGAGAGACGTCAAAGGTGCCGCCGCCCAGGTCATAGACCAAATAGACGCCCTCTGCACCGTTGTCGAGCCCATAGGCCAACGCCGCCGCCGTAGGTTCGTTTAAAAGACGCAGAACGGAAAGGTTCGCCAGTCGTGCCGCATCCTTTGTCGCCTGACGCTGAGCGTCATCAAAATAAGCAGGCACGGTGATCACAGCGCCGGTCAGTTCACCGCCGAGCTGCGTTTCTGCACGCTTGGCAAGCGTCTTCAAAATCTCAGCGCTCACTTCTACCGGACTTTTGTCCCCCTGAACCGTACGGATCGCCACGCCTCCGGGCGCATCAACGATTTCGTAGGGCAGCACGGGCAGCGTTTTGAGTTCGCTGCGGCCTCGCGCGAGCAGGCGCTTGGCCGAATAGACGGTGTTGCGCGGATCGCTCTCGGCATGAGCAAGCGCATCCCACCCCGTTTCAACCGACCCATCCTTCAGGTAGCGCACGACAGAAGGCAGGAGCTGGCGGCCGGCCTCGTCGGCAAGCACAACAGGTTCACCGCTCTTTACGGTCGCAGCAAGCGAATTCGTGGTGCCGAGATCAATGCCGACAGCAAGGCGATGCTCATGCGGCGCAGCAGAAAGTCCCGGCTCGGCGATTTGAAAGAGGGCCATGTTTTCTATCTCTTCTTATGTGGGCGAAGGCGCGCGCCCGGCGATTTCTTCCGATGCGTGCGCCTTGGTCAAGCGAATAAATGGAAAGGGTTAATCAGCGTTTTGCTCAAGAAAACGTTCAATGAACATCAGTCGGCGGGTGAGATCAACGGCCTTGTCCCAGTCATGCGTTTCGTCGATCGCACTGCTGAGCGCTTCGAGCACTTTGTCGGCAGCGCCTCGCGCTTCATCGCGAACTGCGTTCTTCTCATCATCGCCGCAAGCATCATCCATGGCTTCCCGCCAAGCCATCTGCTGCATCAGGAAGTCCGTCGGCATGCGCGTGTTCGTTTCTGCGCCGACACTGCGGCCGGCCGCCTCACAGAGCCAGACGGCACGCTTCACCGGATCTTTGAGCACCGCATAGGCCTCATTGATGCGCGAAGCCCATTGTTCTGCCACACGGCGCTCGGCAGCGGGACGATCTGCGAAACGGTCCGGATGCACCTGCAGGATGGCCCGTTCGTGTGCGGCGTGCAGCGCCTCCAAATCCACTTTGAAGGCGGGCTTGAGGCCGAAGAGTTCAAAAGGCGTCATCTGAGCCATGACCGATCAGCCCTCAGATCTGGAAGGACTCGCCGCAGCCGCAGCGGCTCTTCTCATTAGGATTGTGGAACTTGAAGCCTTCCTGCAGACCTTCACGCGTGTAGTCGAGCTCGGTGCCGTCGAGATACGGCAGACTCTTTTCGTCAACGAGCACCTTCACGCCGAAACTTTCCCAAACTTTATCGTCGGGTTCGACCTGATCAGCAAACTCGAGCTTATAAGCCATGCCGGAACAGCCGGAGGTTTTGACGCCCAAGCGCAGGCCAACGCCTTTGCCTCGGCGGGCCAGATACTTTTGCACGTGCTTGGCAGCGGCTTCAGTAAGCGTAACGGACATGATGATTATTCCTTCTTGGCATCCTGCTCAGCGGGATGCTGCTTGGCGCGGTAGTCGGCGATGGCGGCCTTGACGGCATCCTCGGCCAGAATTGAACAGTGGATCTTCACGGGCGGCAGCGCAAGCTCGTCGGCGATCTGAGCGTTGGTAATCTTGCCGGCCTCTTCGAGCGTCTTGCCCTTGACCCATTCACTGACGAGTGAAGAGCTCGCAATGGCTGAGCCGCAGCCATAGGTCTTAAACTTCGCGTCCTCAATGACGCCTTCAGGATTGACTTTGATCTGCAGACGCATAACGTCGCCGCAGGCGGGTGCGCCCACCATGCCCGTACCGACGTCCTGTGCGTTCTTGTCGAGCGTGCCGACGTTGCGGGGGTGTTCGAAGTGGTCAATCAGTTTTTCGCTGTAGGCCATTCTCTTTCTCCGGAAGACGGTACCGGGAGCCTTTGCTCCCGGGAGGGGGTCTTCATCAATGTTGAATTAATGTTCTGAACCACTGAAATTAGTGCGCGGCCCACTCGACCTTCGAGATGTCCTCGCCGTTCTGGTGCATTTCCCAGAGAGGGCTCTTTTCGCGAAGATCCTTCACGGCCTTGGTGAGGCACTTAACGGCGTAGTCAATTTCTTCTTCCGTCGTGAAGCGTCCAAGCGTGAAGCGAATCGACGAGTGCGCAAGTTCCGCATCGCGGCCGAGCGCGCGGAGCACGTAGGAGGGCTCGAGCGACGCAGACGTGCAGGCCGACCCCGATGAGACGGCCAGATCCTTCACCGCCATCATGAGGCTTTCCCCCTCAATGAACGCAAAGCTCACGTTGAGGTTGAAGCAGACGCGGTGCTCCCAGGAACCGTTGAGGTAGACATCCGAAATATTCTTCTGAATGCCTTCCCAGAGACGATCGCGAAGGCGCTTGATGCGCGGCACTTCAGTAGCCATTTCTTCGCGGGCAAGGCGATAAGCTTCGCCCATGCCGACGATCTGGTGCGTGGGCAGGGTCCCCGAACGCATGCCGCGTTCGTGTCCGCCGCCGTGCATCTGGCACTCAATGCGCACACGCGGCTTGCGGCGAACGTAGAGTGCGCCAATGCCTTTGGGGCCGTAGACCTTGTGTGCAGAAAGACTCATCAAATCGACCTTCAGATGGTCAACATTGAGATCGATCTTGCCGGCAGCCTGCGTAGCGTCGCAGTGAAAGACAATGCCGCGCTCGCGGCAGAGCTCGCCAATACGGGCAATATCCTGAATGACGCCGATTTCGTTATTCACCGCCATGACCGAGATAAGCGTGGTGTCCGGGCGAATGGCATTGACCAAGTCATCCCAGCGAATCATGCCTTCTTCGTCAACGTCAAGATACGTCACTTCGTAGCCTTCGCTTTCGAGGTGGCGCATGCTGTCGAGCACGGCCTTGTGTTCGGTCTTGACCGTAATAAGGTGCTTGCCCTTGTCGCGATAGAAGTGCGCCGCACCCTTGATCGCCAGATTGTCAGCTTCCGTCGCGCCGGACGTGAATACGATTTCGCGCGGGTCCGCGCCGATCAGCGCAGCAATCTGCGTGCGGCCTTCTTCAACGGCCTTCTCGGCTTCCCAGCCGTAGCTGTGGCTGTGGGAGGCGGGGTTCCCAAAATGATCGTGCAGATAAGGAACGAGCTTTTCGACCACGCGGGGATCGCACGGCGTCGTAGCGGAGTAGTCGAGGTAAATCGGAAGCTTCATGACTGAAAGTCCAAAGTATGCAAGGGGAAATCGGGTTCAAGCGCTTTTGCGCACGGGAATGACAGCGGGAATACTCACGGAAGCGCTGCTGTCAGCCTCTGCGGCTTCACGCGCCTCATGCTCCTCAATGAGACATTCGAGCGAACGGCTCGCCAAGAAGCTTTCAATAACGGAATTGAGCTCTTCCCAGAGGTGATGCGTGAGGCAGGCGGCCCCGCCGAGGCAGGTACCTTCACCGCGGCACTGCGTTGTGTCCATGTTCTCGTCTACAGCCAAAACAATGCGATCGATGGTGATTTGAGAAGCAGGCTCGGAAAGCTTGTAACCGCCTGCCGGTCCGCGCGTACTCTCAACGAGCCCGGCACGGCGCAGTCGGCAAAAGATTTGCTCGAGATACGCGAGCGAAATCTTCTGGCGTTCCGCAACCTGCGCAATCGGCACCGGCGCATCGCTTTCACGAGCACGCATGGCGATGTCGACCATGGCGGTAACGGCAAAACGGCCTTTAGTCGTCAGCTTCAACTTCGTCTCCCATCGAACAGATGGCTGACGATTCTCGCTAGGGAGGCAGGTCAGCCGCTCAATCCTGACTGTTCTTGTCAATTTTGTGAGCGGATTCTACGCCAACAATCCTGAGTGATCAAGTCAGAAATTAGGGTTAGTGCTTGAGTTTATTCTGACTTACACTGTTAGATTGAGATTTACAGGCCGTAATGGGGAGGTATTTTGCAATACGGCCTTCAGGAGGCCTGAGCGTTTGCCGCAGAAGATGCGGCACGGGCAGCAAGGAGCTGCTTGGCCTTCTTTTCAAAGTTTTCGATGATCCCCTCACACGCATCCGAGCAGTATTCGTAAACGCGCGTAAATCCTTCGTTCAGGCCATAGTAGGGATCGGGCACAATCGCTTCGTCAATGTCATTGGCGTAGCGCATGAGGAGCTGAATCTTGTGGCGCATGGCGGCGGGAGCTCGCTGCTGAAGTTCAGTCAGCACTTCCCAGTCCATGGCCAAAATTAAATCGAACTTTTCGAAGTCGCTCGCTTCAATCTGGCGAGCACGGTGTCCGGCGAGCTGCACATCTCGGCGGCGGCAGGTGAGCACGGCGCGGGCGTCACAAGGTTCGCCTTCATGAGCATCGCTCGTGCCGGCGCTGTCGCTGAGCATAACGTCTTCAAAACCTGCCTCTTTCGCCTTCTTGGCGAAGATGGCTGCAGCCATTGGGCTGCGGCAAACATTTCCCGTGCAGACAAAAAGAATTTTGATCGCTTGGTTGTTGTTCATTTTGTTGTCCGTTCACCAAAATCCCAAAATCGGGCGAAGGTCTGCGCAGGGCAAGGTTCTCCCCACGGTGCATTATCCTACGCTAGCTTGCTGAAAATTCATAGACTCAATTGTGAGAAGTTCAGGCTGGAGCCGAAGCACCGAAAGCTTGTTTTCTCAATGCCATCAGCTCTTCACGTACGCGTGCAGCCTTTTCGAAATCCAGATTCTTGGCATAACTCATCATTTCTTCTTCGAGCTCGCGGAGACGTTTTGACAACGTTTTTTCGTCCATCGGCAGCGCGTCGGACGCCGACGACTCCGGCGCCACATCTGGACCGCGATAAACCCCGTCGATGATTTCTCGCACCGCCTTCTTTACGCCCTGGGGCACAATGCCGTGCTCACGATTAAAGTCTTCCTGCTTTTGCCGGCGGCGATTGGTTTCGTTTAGCGCTGCCTTCATCGAATCGGTCATTTTGTCGCCGTAGAGGATGGCACGGCCATGCAGATTACGCGCAGCACGACCGATTGTCTGGATCAGCGAGCGAGTCGAACGCAGGAACCCTTCTTTGTCAGCATCGAGAATAGCCACCAGTGAAACTTCCGGAATGTCGAGACCTTCGCGCAGCAAGTTAATGCCGACAAGAACGTCGAATTTGCCTGCTCGGAGATCCCGGATAATCTCCACACGCTCGACCGTGTCGATATCCGAGTGGAGATACCTCACCTTCACGCCTTCTTCGGACAGAAAGTCAGTCAAATCTTCCGCCATTTTCTTGGTGAGCGTCGTCACCAGCACGCGTTCGCCCTGCTTTACCGTTTCAGAAATTTCAGACAAAAGATCGTCCACCTGTGTCGTTGCCGGCCGGACTTCAACCGCCGGATCAACCAGGCCTGTCGGACGCACGACCTGCTCGACCACCTCCCCCTGACAGCGTTCGAGTTCGTATTCCGCCGGCGTTGCCGACACGAAAATCGACTGACGCATTTTGGCCTCGAACTCATCAAACCTCAGCGGCCGGTTGTCGAGCGCCGAGGGCAGTCTGAACCCGTAGCGAACCAGCGTTTCCTTTCGCGCACGGTCACCGCGGTACATGCCGCCGAGCTGTCCCATCATCACGTGGCTTTCATCAAAGAACATCAGCGCATCAGCGGGCAGATAGTCAATGAGGCAGGGCGGCGCGGCCCCGGGGGCAAGCCCAGTCAGGTGGCGGGAATAGTTTTCGATTCCTTTGCAGAACCCCACCTGATCGAGCATTTCCAGATCGAAATTGGTGCGCTGCTCCAAGCGCTGCGCTTCTACGAGGAGATTGTCCTTTAAGAGCTCAGCCTCGCGCACCTTCAGCTCGGCCTTGATCGATGTGATAGCCCGCACGATTTCGTCGCGCGGCGTAACGTAGTGGCTCGCCGGATAGACGACAAAACGCTGCACTTTCTGCACCACTTTGCCCGTGAGCGGATCAAAAAGCGAAACGGTATCCACTTCATCGTCAAAAAGTTCAACCCGTACGGCAGTTTCTGCATGTTCAGCCGGAAAAATGTCAATGGTGTCGCCCCGCACGCGGAAAGTACCGCGATTGAACTCCATATCGCTGCGCTTATATTGAATCTTCACGAGCTGGTTGATCAGCTGGCGCTGTGAGCGACGATCCCCCTGACGCAGGATCATGCGCATGGTCGTGTAGCTTTCGGGCGAACCAATGCCGTAAATAGCCGACACGGTTGCCACAATAATCGTATCTCTGCGCTCGAGGATTGACTTCGTTGCCGCCAAACGCATCTGCTCAATATGGTCGTTCACCGCGGCATCTTTTTCAATGAAGAGGTCGCGTGCTGGAACGTAGGCCTCCGGCTGATAGAAGTCGTAGTAGGAAACGAAATACTCCACTGCGTTTTCAGGAAAGAAGTCGCGCATCTCGGAATAGGTCTGCGCGGCCAGCGTCTTATTGGGCGCAAAGATGATGGCCGGTACACCCTCACGGGCAATGATGTTGGCCATCGTGAAGGTTTTGCCCGACCCCGTCACGCCGAGAAGCGTCTGATTCATCAAACCGTTTTCAATGCCTGCGCAGAGCGCATCAATCGCGGCCGGCTGGTCGCCGGCAGGCGGGAATGGAGCATGAAGCACAAAAGGCGAATTGGGGTAGGCGTAAGTCGGCATTGATGCTGCAAAAGGCGGAACAATCTGTTGAAATGCAATTCTACGGTGCACCTTACCGCTGCAGAGAGAATTTTCAACAATTTGATTTTTCTGATTTTACATTTAGTAACATTTGTATTATTTTGAAAATTTGACACTCTAAACGGGCTTCCGTAAAATTTGCAGTCTTGATTCCCCGATAGCTCAGTCGGTAGAGCGACGGACTGTTAATCCGCAGGTCGCTGGTTCGAACCCAGCTCGGGGAGCCAA
>OWIA01000190.1_pt1 | contig 27272 bp, 18 predicted proteins | sample 1732881 | NCBI WGS metagenome assembly OWIA01 (sample SAMN05065764, study PRJEB22554) | human gut metagenome | biome: ENVO:2100002; feature: ENVO:00000062; material: ENVO:00002003 | host: Homo sapiens | place: USA
CAGTTCTGGAACATCGGCGTCTCACGAAGTTGAAGAGCACCTATCTGGACAAGCTCCCGACACTGATCGATCGCGACGGCCGCATTCACACCACCTTTGGTCAGGCTGTGGCGGTAACGGGACGGCTTTCTTCAATGGACCCCAATTTGCAGAACATTCCAACCCGTACGCCCGAAGGACGCCGCATCCGCACGGCCTTTACGGCGCGCCGAGGGTGGTCCGTCATTGACGCGGACTATTCGCAGGTGGAACTTCGCATCATGGCGCACCTTTCTCAGGATGCGGGATTGCTCTCGGCCTTTTCGCGCGGCGAAGATATTCACCGCTCAACGGCTGCGGAAGTATTCCACACGCCTTTGGATCAAGTGACGCCGGATCAGCGCCGCATGGCGAAAGTGATCAACTTTGGTCTGATATACGGTATGAGCGCTTTTGGCCTCGCGCAGCAGATGGGGCTGGATCGCCAAGTGGCGGCAGCCTATGTAGACGAGTACTTTCATAAGTTTCCCGGCGTGAAGCGCTATATGGAAAAGACTCGTGCTCAGGCGGCAGAAGACGGTTATGTGGAAACGGCTTTTGGCCGCCGTCTTTGGGTACCGGACATCACGGCGCCGCGCCCCATGGTGCGTGCTGCGGCAGAGCGAGCGGCCATCAATGCGCCCATGCAGGGTACCGCTGCCGATATCATCAAGCGTGCAATGATCGCTGTGGATGCATGGCTGCGGACAGAAAAACTGCAGGCGAAACTTCTGCTGCAGGTCCATGACGAACTGATTGTCGAAGCACCAGCCGAAGAGATTGAATTGGTAAAGCAAAAACTCCCAGAACTCATGGCCGGCGCGGCCAAATTGTCGGTGCCGCTCATCGCTGATGTGGGGGTAGGGGCAAGCTGGAACGACGCGCATTAAAGCGTCGATTCTCTGGCCGCAAAAAAAACGCTCCGAAGATTGAGATCCGCGGAGCGTTTTTTGATAGAGCTGCGCTTTTACTTAGTCGCACTTGCCTGCGCGTTCTGGAAGCAGTTCAACGAGCTTCTCGCCCTTGTCGTTCCAAAGCACAATGCCCTCTCCGTCAGCCGCTGCCGTGATGTACTTGGCCGCACCAAGAAGGCTGAGGAATTTCTTCTCGACTTCCATGAAGGCGGGACCGCACAAGCGCATCGTCGTGGCGATTTGACCCAAATCGATCGTTTTGCCGTCCTGCTTCCAGCTGCCGAGCATGCGGTTGCAGCCAGCCTGCCCAGAGATGCGGCCGTCGGCGCCAAAGCGGATAGAGGGCGGGAGTTCACAGTCTTCGCTGGCGCCGTCAACCCACATGAAGGAACGATCCGCGAGTTGAGCGGGTTTTTCGCCTGAGAGCGGCTCAGCGCTGCTGCCGGTTGTGGCGGTGGAGGCGCAGCCGGCAGCAAGTGAAGCGCAGCAAAGGGCAGGAAGCAGTTTCTTCAGCATGGCAAGGTTTCCTCAATAAGGGTTGGATGGCAGGCATACCTACGTCTGACATCGAGTATTCATTTCGCACTGCCGCATCCTATCGCATCAGAAGATCGATTGATGACTCTGCAACAGACGGCAAAGAATTTGCTCCCAGCGTCTCCTCAAAAAAGAAGATCCCGGGCTCCAAAGTGAAGACCGGGACCGTTTCGTCATTGAGCAGTGCGGCCGCATAAAGCTTCCGCACTGGCGCAGACGGCAGGATTAGGCTTCGCCTTCCTGATAGGGTTCCTTATTGAGGTCGCCTTCGAGGTTGGTGACAACCAGTGCGCTCGCCACGTCACCCACCACATTGATGGACGTACGGATCATGTCGAGAATACGGTCGATGCCGGCAATCAGTGCAACCGCTTCGAGCGGAATGCCGACCTGCGTAAAGACGATCGTCGTCATGATCAAACCCGCACCTGGGACACCAGCCGTACCGACGGCCGCAAACACGCCCATCAGAACGATGGTGGCCTGATCGGTGATCGAGAGCGGGATGCCGAAGACTTCAGCCGCAAAGACTGCGCAGACGCCCATATATACCGCAGTACCGGTCATGTTGACGGTGTTGCCGAGCGGGATCGAGAAAGAGGCGATGGACTTCGACGCACCGAGCTTGCGGGCGGCCTTTAAGTTGGCCGGCAGAGCAGCTGCGGACGAGCAAGTCGTGAAGGCAATGAGCCACGGCTCGAAGATGCCCTTGAGGAACTTCACCGGAGGCGTACGGCCTAGCAGTGCAACCATCGGCACCAGAACGATGAAGACCAGGCAGAACGTTGCGAGGAAGGAAGTGAGCACCAGCGAGAAGAGCGGCAGCAGCACGGAGAGACCGTGACGGGCAACCGTAAAGGCAATCAAGCCGAACACGCCGATCGGGGCGTAGAGCATGACCATGTTCGTCACACGGATCATCACGTCGCCGACGAGCTCGAAGAAGGTGAGCACGGGTTTGCCGCGTTCACCCAGCGCAGAAAGGCCAAAGCCGAAGATCACCGCAAAGAAAATGATCTGCAGCATGCTGCCCTTAGACATGGCTTCCATCGGATTGATCGGAACGATCTCCAGAAGCGTCGTCGTCAGGCTGGGCGCCGTGACCGCCTTGGCCACCAGCGAGTCGGTCGAAAGATCAAGACCAATGCCCGGACGGATCCAGTTGGCAAAGAGAATGCCGAAAAGGACGGACAACGCCGTGGTGATGGCGTACACGAGCAGCACTTTGCCGGCAACGCGGCCGAGCTTAGAGGTGTCGGCAATACCGGCGCAGCCGGCAATAATCGTGGCGATGACCAGAGGCACCACCACCATGCGGATCAAGCGAATGAAAAGCTGCCCGAGGGGCTGGAGGTAGGTCTGCGCGAAGGCTGAGTCGACAAACGCGCCGACCACAACGCCCAACGCAAGGCCGATCATCATCTGCCACGCGAGCGAGAGTTTAGGTTTGGATGCCATATTTTTTCTCCTGCGCCGGATTTTTTGGAAGAAAATTAGACGCTTCGAGTTTTCTGCTCCAGTGCAGGTCCTCCCGGACAGCTTCACCGGCTTGGGCAGGGACGAGCACTCCATCCGCCTGCCTTCAATCGATTATAGGAAGTGAAATTGTTTGAAACATCGCCCTAAAACATACGTACTAATACTTAAAAAATCTTGTAAATAATGTCAATAAATCTCAACTTATTGATTTATCACACTATCTGTCCGTGTTCCTTTACAGATTTTTTGAGTTGATGTTTGCGCTGGCGCAAATACGTTTTTTGATTCCGTATTTCTTCTATTTGCGGAAAACCCGCACTGCATGGGGAAATGTCTTAGACATCTGTTTATGAGAACAGGTGCAATACGTTGTATGCGGAATCAAGATTGAAGAATTTTGGAGTTCTTCAGAGCGAAAGCCAACAACAAATGACGAGCTAAGTAAAATGCCCTACGTTTAAACCGTTGTTCTGGCAGCTTGAATGTGCATTCAGCCTGAAAATATGTTGTTTTCATTGTCAGATCCTGCAGATTCACCTGCCGTGTTTTGGGAGGGGTCTTTCGTTTCGAGGACGTTCGCTTTGTCTTTTGAATGCAGTATGAAAGACGCAATGCATGAGACTGATAGATTTGAGTCGCAAAGAAGCAAAAATCTGAGGCCAATGGGCTGAAAACGAGAGCTTGGCGGCCTTTGAAGAGGCATCCTTTGGTCGTTCATGTTTGTAAACTAAGAGCGGCTATCTGGAACAATGTTTAAACCTGGGCAGTCACATCAAATCCTTACGGAAGAAAGTAGAGCTTCGCAGGCTATGGAAGGTTTTCCAGCGGATCTCAGGCGGCTAAAATGAACCGTTTGAACCTCTGTAGATTTTCCGGGCGGCGGCCAGTCTTCTGGAATGTTCTGCGGAAGGAGTTTTTCAATACCTCAAGCGCAGGTTCGTCATGTCCAATGCAGCAGCTCCAGAAGATGTCGAGAAGCTTTCCTTTGAAGACGCACTCGACGAGCTCGAACGCATTACAGCTGAGATGGCCTCCGGCAATGCCACGCTGGATCAGAGCGTCAAGAGTTATGAGCGCGGCGCGCAGCTGCTTAAGCGCTGCCGAGCAGAGCTCAATCGCGCCCGTCAGTCGATCGAGCGCATCCGTGTGGAGGACGGTGAGGTTAAGCGTCAAACGTCTGACGCTTCCGCTTCTGAAGCCCCCATCCCTTCTGCCGATACCCTCAATGAGGATGATCTTCCCTTTTAACCAGGGAGCGCCCTCACTGCGTCCTGCACAACCTTTTATAGAAGAAAGCCCTCATGTCGACGATCCCGACGACCTCAGCCGCCGAACTCGAGTTCCAACGATGGATGAAGGAGCGTGTCAGCCACTTTGAGTGGTTTGCCGAAAAAATGCTGCCGCAGACGGGCATCGGTGCCAAACGTCTTGTGGGGGCTATGCGGTATTCGCTCCTTGGCGGCGGCAAGCGCATTCGGCCGCTGCTTTGTTATGCCGCCGGTACCGTATCAGGCGCGCCGGAGGAGGTGCTTGACCGCGCCGCGCTCGCGCTTGAAATGATTCACAGCTATAGCCTCGTGCACGACGACATGCCCTCCATGGACAACGACACGCTCCGCCGAGGCCGTGCCACGACGCATGTGCGCTACGGCGAAGCGATGGCGATGCTTGCGGGCGATGCGCTGCAGACTGAGGCCTTTACTGTGCTGTCGTCGCCCTCGGTGCCGCCCGAAGCCGCGCAGCGTCTCGTGCAGACCTTGGCCCGTGCCGCCGGCGTCTGGGGCATGTGCGGCGGCCAGGCGCTTGATTTGGAAATGGTGGGGCAAAAACCCGGAGCGGCTGAACTCTCTCGAATGCAGGCGATGAAGACGGGCGCCATGATCATGGCCGCCGTCCTCATGGGCGCTCAGTCGGGCATTTGGACCGCGCTTGGAGATCAGGCGAAGGCGGGGCTTGCCGCTTATGCGGACGCCCTCGGCGTGGCCTTCCAAGTCGTGGACGATATTCTCGACTGCACGCAGGATACGATGACTTTGGGAAAAACCGCCGGCAAAGATGCCAAGGACGACAAGCCTACCTGGGTTTCACTTTTGGGACTCGACGGTGCCAAGGCACGTGCCAAAGCGCTGGAAGAGGATGCCGAAAAAGCGCTGCAGCTCCTTGCGGCTGACCCGGCAGTGCCGGCCGGCGCTGAAGCGCGTCTGCGCGAAATTGCGCTTTATGTCGTGCGCCGCACGCATTGAATCGACGTTACTTGATTAAAAAAGAAAGCAAACCCCATAACGGTGACTGCGGAGACGGGCGGATGAGTATGAGCGAAGAGAAGAACCCCATTCCTTTTGGCGAGCCAATGGACTATCCGGTACTCGACAAGATATCGGCGCCAGAGGATTTGAGGAAACTTCCGGAATCCTCGCTCCCAGAGCTTGCCAGAGAACTTCGGCACTTCATTGTGGATTCCGTCTCTAAGACGGGCGGCCATCTCTCGAGCTCTTTGGGAGCGGTAGAGCTCGCCATTGCGCTCCACTACGTCTTCAATACGCCCTACGACCGCATTGTCTGGGATGTGGGACATCAGGCCTATGCACATAAGATTCTGACCGGCCGCAGAGAAGGCATGGCCAAACTGCGCCAGCTTGGCGGTATTTCAGGGTTCCCTAAGCGCTCAGAATCCGAATACGACGCTTTCGGTACGGCGCACAGCTCAACCTCTATTTCGGCAGCGCTCGGCATGGCCGTAGCAGCCCATTTGGCGGGCGAACGTGACCGCTGGGCCATCGCGGTGATCGGTGACGGTGCGCTCACCGGGGGTATGGCGATTGAGGCGCTCAACGATGCGGGGGTTTGGAAAAAGGGGGTAAAGCTCCTGGTAATCGTCAACGACAACGACTGCTCCATTTCGCCGCCGGCGGGTGCGCTTTCCAAAAATCTAGCCAAGATCGTTTCGACGAGAGCCTTCAACTGCGCCCGCGAGATCAGCAAGCGCGTGCTCAAGCCCGTACCGCATCTTTGGGAAGTGGCTAAGCTCATGGAACGGCAGACCATCGGGTTTTTCAGCCCTCAGGCCGCGCTTTTTTCCACGTTTGACCTCAATTACTACGGTCCTGTCGACGGACATGACATCTTTGCGCTCGTTGAAGTCTTGAAAAATCTCCGGCAGATGGACTGCCCGATGGTGCTGCATACGGCCACCATCAAGGGCAAGGGCTATGCCTTTGCCGAAGCCGATCCGACGCTTTATCACGGCGTGTCGCCTTTCAATCCGAAAGTCGGCATCATCAAGTCCGGAAAACCCTCTGCGCCAACCTATACGCAGATCTTCAGCCGCTGGGTGAACAGTATGGCAGCCCGCGACCATCGCCTTTATGCCATCACACCGGCCATGCGTGAGGGCTCTGGTCTCGTTGAATTTGAGAAAAACTTTCCGGACCGCTATCGCGATGTGGCCATTGCCGAGCAGCATGCCGTCACTTATGCTGCCGGTCTGGCATGCGGCGGTCTGAAGCCCGTTGTGGCGATCTATTCCACATTTCTGCAGCGCGCACTCGATCAGCTCATTCATGATGTGGCGCTGCAGAATCTTCCGGTGATGTTTGCCGTCGACCGCGGCGGCATCGTAGGGGCGGACGGTGCAACACATCAGGGTGTTTTCGATATCGCTGAACTCCGCAGCGTGCCGAATATGACCGTGATGACGCCCTCTAACGAACGAGAAACACGGCTTCTGCTCAACACGGCTTTTGCCATGGATACCCCGGCCGCAGTGCGCTATCCGCGCGGCAAGGGACCGGGCACGGATCCCGGAGAGGATTTTGAAACGGTGGAGATCGGCCGCGCGCTGAAGCGGCGAACCGGCACTCGCACGGCCTTTTTGGGTTTTGGTTCCATGACCAATGTACTCGAGAAGGCAGCGCAAAATTTGGACGGCACGCTTTGGGATATGCGGTTTGTGAAGCCGATTGACCGCGAGGCGGTCATTGAAGCTGCCCGGACGCATGATTTGATTGTGACCGCCGAAGAAGGCGTGCTGGCGGGCGGGGCGGGCGATGCGGTCATGGAAGTGATTGCCGAGGCCGGCCTCACCACTCCTGTGCTGTGCTTTGGCATCCCTGACGAATTTATTGAGCAGGGCACCCAGGCAGAGATTTACGAAATGCTGGGTTTGACGCCCGAAGCGGTTGAAGCCAAAGTGGTCGAGCGGCTAGCCCAGCTCTCCTGATGCCTGCAGCCGCGCGGCAGCAGACTTCATTTAGGCCGCCGGAAAGCGGTTGGGAAAGGCTCTGCGCGCTTTGGCCGCGGGAGGCATCATCAGACTGACTACCACGGGGCGGCTCTCACCGCCTCGCGCTTATGCGCCGCAGAAGCGGCGAGCTTGTCTTCCTATAATGGTCTGAATGACCGCTCGCTCCGGGCGGCTGAAGAGATGTTGGAATCCGCCATGCTCAAGATCGAATACGACAAGCCGCTTGCCGCCCTCACGACCTTTCACCTGCGTGCCAATGCCGAGGCCTGGGTCGAAGTTGCCTCCTTGGAAGATATTCGCGATGCACTCAGCGTGGCGAAGGGCCGCGGCTGGCAGACGACGATTTTAGGGGGCGGGTCGAATGTTGTCCCGATGCCGTTGGTGCCGGGCCTTGTCATACATCCGGTATTTCGCGGAATCCATGAAGCGCAAAGCGAGAGCGGCTCCCTTATTGTCGTCGCCGGGGCTGCCGAAGCGCTCGATGATCTGGTTCGCTATACCGTCGGAAAGGAATTAGGCGGACTCGAAAATCTCGCAGCCATTCCCGGCTCTGTCGGCGGCGCGGTCGTCCAGAATGCCGGTGCCTACGGCGTTGAAATGGCCGAAAGAATCGCCTGGGTGCGCGTTTATGATCCGGATATCGATGATTTCCGGACCCTGACGCCGACAGAATGCGATTTTGGTTATCGCACGAGCATCTTCAAGTCCAAGGCCGGGTCTCGCCTCATCATTACAGAGGCGGCCTTTGTGCTTCCTCAGGTTTGGCAGCCGGTGACGGCTTATAAAGGCCTCTCTTCGCTCTTTGCCGACCGAGATCCGGCGTCTGTAACGCCGGCTGAAATTGAAACTGCTGTGCGAAATCTTCGTGCCCAGAAACTGCCCGATCCTTCGCAAACGGGCAGTGCCGGATCCTTCTTTAAGAACCCGGTAGTCACGAAACTGAAGGCGCGGGAACTCATTACGCTTCACCCCAATCTGGTGTCCTATCCGCTTGCCGGCGGGCGCGCTAAGCTCGCTGCCGGGTGGCTCATTGAGGCTGCAGGACTGAAAGGCCTCTCCTCGGGCGATGCGGCCGTTTGGCCGGCACATGCGCTTATTCTGATCAACCGCGGCAGGGCGACGGGTGAGGATGTTCTCAAGCTCGGCCGTGAAATCGCCGAACGGGTGGAACGCCGATTTGGGGTTGTACTGGAACCGGAACCGATCTTTCTGGGCAAAGATTTCCGCTGAACGATGAAGCGGCAATACCGCGCAACAGCTCGTTACGCCTTTTGGGGTTTCCCCTAAGTTTTTCGTTCCTCAATATGCTCGTCTAAGGCGACAATGTCGCTTCGGGGAAGTGAGTTTCGTTTGCACCATTCGGTGCCGATGAACTTCTGAGGCCGTTCGAAAGGGGAAAGCATGCAGGTAAAGAAAAAAGTGTCGTCGTCGTCGGCTGTGAATGCCGTCGGCACTTACAGCTTAGGCGAAGAGATTGCCAATGCAGTGACGCACGGTCTGGCAGTTCTGCTTTCGATTGCCGGTCTCGTTCTGATGATTATCTTTGCTGTTCGTCAGTCGGCCGGCGCTCTGGCCATCGTCAGCACATCGATTTTCGGTGCGTCGATGATCATCCTTTATACGGTCTCGACGCTCTACCACGCGATTCCGAATCTGCGTGCCAAACGTGTGCTGCAGGTATTGGACCACAGTGCGATTTACATCCTGATTGCGGGGAGCTATACGCCCTTTTGTCTGATTACGCTCGGCGGCACCACGGGCATTGTGCTTTGCTCGGTGGTGTGGACCATTGCACTTTTTGGGGCATGCTTTCAGCCCTTGCTTTTAAGAGCGGCGGATTGGCTCAACTGCGTGCTCTACCTCGCGCTCGGCTGGTGCATTGTGTTTGTCGCCGAACCTTTGATTGAATCGCTTCCGACGGGCGGTCTTTGGCTTTTGGCGGCGGGCGGCATCACTTATTCGCTCGGCATCATCTTCTATTTGTGGGAGAAGCTCCCCTATAACCATGCCGTCTGGCATGTGTTTGTGCTGGCGGGGACCATGCTGCAGTTCTTTGCAGTGCTTTTTTATGTGATTCCGCATGGAACGGCGGCGTGAGGTCTGATGTCCGACGCTTCTCGGGCAGCACTCAGGTTTAAAGTCAAAACAAATGCGGCGCATCGCTTTTTTTGAAGAGCGGTGCGCCGCGTTTTAGAGGCTTGAAGCGCGTGAGATCAGCCGTTTGACCTCATTTTGCGCAGATGCATCAGGCCTTCTTGGCACCCTTTGCCTTGGCGCGGGCGGCCGCATCCTGAGCGGCATGGCGGCCGAAAATAACCGCGGCCGTCAGCTGAGAGCCGACGATGTAGTTCCAGTAGAACAGTCCGCCGATAGCATTGCCGGCTGCGTACAGACCCGGAACCGGCTGCTGCTCGGCGTTGAGAACCTGTCCTTTGGCGTTGATCTTCGGGCCGCCGAAGGTGGCAGTCATGCCGCCGGAGAAGGGAAGCGCGAGGAACGGAGCCTTGACAACCAGGCGCGGCTCCTTGAGCGTATTGCCCGGTGTGAGGGCTGCGGCCTTCCCGGACTTCACGGCTTCGTTGTAGCCTTCCATCGTCTTGGTAAAGACTTCGGGGTCGACCCCCATCTGCTTGGCGAGCTCAGCGTAGGTGTCAGCCTGATAGACCGGCGCTTTCTTCGCACGATAGCGGTCCAGACGCGTGGCCACCGTATCGTTTTCGAGCACCGCACTGTCGATCACGATATAGGCGAGATTGTTGCGCGTGATGACCGGAAGCTCCTTGGCCATTTCAACGTAGGTCTTGGCTTCGTTGATGATGCGGTCGCCGTTCGTGCCGACGATTACGCCGTAATTGACGAGGGTAGACGGGTTCGCCTGCGTCTGGGCGTGAATCGGACCGCCATGGAACTGGTCCATATTCATGTAGTACGGGAAGAAGGGCCGCGTGAGTTCGACGTTCTCGCCCATCAGATAGGGAGAACCGCGCAGCGGCATCCAGGCTACGCCGCCGCCCATGTACTTGCAGACCATTTCCTTGTTGGCATGGAAACCGCCCGTGGCCATCAGAACGCCGCCCTTGGCGTGGAAGACCACTTCGCCTTCGGTCTTGGAGACTGCTCGGACGCCCGTGCACTCAAGCGTCGGCGTTTTCAGAAGTTCAATGACTTTGGTGTTTGTAAAGAACTTGATCTTCGGATTCTTTTTAACTTGTTCGAGCAGCTGCGTGATGAGCTGCGCGCCGCCCAGCTTCTTCGGGCCGTCGACCACGTGTCCGCGCACGAGCCCCGGCCAAACTTCCTTCACAATCTTCTTGAAGTTGATGCCGACACGATCATGAAGCCACTGCACGGCGCCAGCGCTTTCATCGGCATATACGCGGGTGAGCTGCGGATCGCCGCGGCCCTGCGAGACCTTCATCATGTCTTCGTAGAAGGCGTCGACCGTATCGGTAAGCCCCTGTTCCTTCTGGACGTAGGTGTTCGTGGCGTTGAAGATGCCGCCCGCGTAGATCGTATTGCCAAAAGGCATGCCCATTTTTTCAAGGACGGCAACCGTGGCGCCTTGATCAGCAGCTTCGAGCGCTGCGGAAAGGCCCGCACAGCCTGCACCGACCACGACGAAATCAAATTTGTAATCCTTCGCTTGGCTGGCCGGTTTGGCCTCAGCAGCTCCGGCCCCAAGCATTGTGCCGGCGGCTGCTGCCGCACCAAAGAGTCCGCTCTTGAGAGCGTCGCGGCGATTGAGTGAATTCATGGAATTGCTCCTTTCCTTATTCGTATGCACCGAATGCGCCAGCTCAACAGTTGTCGGCGGACGACTCGTGTTCGGATGTTTGATTCTCATGCCGGAGGACCACTACGTAGCCCGGCATTAAATCAAGTTAACGGATAATAACAATTCTCATTCTCATCAATCGTCTACAAAAGTAACGGTTCGAAAAGCTTCTCTCAAGCGGCTTGAAGCTTGCTCGAGCGGATGAAAAAAAGGCGCCAGAAGAAGCGTGCCCGCCGATTGGCAGCGATCAGCAGACGGGTTACCGGCAGAAGAGAACGGCATTGAAAAAATGTCATGCCACTACAAAACTGCCAGATAAAACAAAGCCCCGAACCAGTGACTATTCGGGGCTTCGTTGATGAAGCAATCGGGAATCCCCGCGGCGCCTGAGGGAACAGCCGCAGTCGGATTCAGGGCTTCAATTAGGCGAGGGCCTTAATCTCGGCGGCGAGACGGCTCTTGTGGCGTGCAGCGGCGTTGCCGTGGAGCACACCCTTGCGGGCCATCTTGTCGATCGTGGATTCGGCAGCCTTGAAGGCTTCCTGGGCAGCAGCCTTGTCGCCGGCGGCGACGAGCTTGCGCACCTTCTTGATGGCGGTGCGGTACTGGCTGCGCTGGGCGGCGAGATGCAGGTTGCGCGCAACCGTCTGACGGGCGCGCTTGCGAGCTTGCTTGGTGTTAGCCATTTTTTTGAATTGTCCTAAAAATCAGTCGACGATCTGTTTTTGATTCCGATCGCCGCTGCAAACTTGTCGCGAGCGTGGGCTCGACCGGTAAGTAGGTTGTCTTTCCGGGCTTTTAGAGAACAATTCCCGGTCGATACTGCGCTCAAAAAGCGGCACGAGGGAAGTGCTCAGGCTCGAAAAGCCCTAGACTATACCACCTTTAAAAAACAAAAGGACAGCGACGAGATGGTTTTCTTCATTTCGTACGCTGTTGCTCGCTATCCATGTCGCTATTCAAATCTGCCGCTACGATCTCCGCACTCACTCTGGCTTCACGCATCACGGGTGTGATTCGTGACATGCTGATTGCCCGATATTTTGGCGCTACGGCTGCGACCGATGCGTTTTACGTTGCATTCCGCCTTCCCAACATGCTTCGTCGGCTTTTTGCCGAAGGCGCCTTTCAGCAGGCTTTCGTGCCGATGCTTTCTGACGTTCATGCCAACTCGTCGCCGGAGGCTGAAAAGCGATTTATCGATCATGTGTTCACAGTGCTTGCTGCAGCGGTGCTCTTCGCAAGCGTGCTGGGCGTCTTAGCCGCACCGCTTCTCGTGTGGCTCATTGCGAGCGGTCTGCGTGAGACGCCGGAAGCCTTTGATCTGGCAGCGGCGCTCACGCGCGTGATGTTTCCCTACATTGCTTTCATGAGCTTGGTGGCGCTCGCGGCGAGCATCCTCAATACGCTCAAGAAGTTTGCGATTCCTGCGGCCACGCCGATTCTGCTCAATCTCTCCTTTATTGTCTGCTCGGTGGTGCTCGCGCCGAGACTTGAAGAACCCATTTGGGCGCTTGCCGCCGCCGTTGTGCTCGGGGGCGTACTGCAGCTCGCTGCTCAGATACTTGCACTGGCGCGGCTTGGCGTATTTGTGCGTCCGCGCTCTCTTAAAGAGAGCCTCGGCGACTCAGCCGTGCGGCGCGTACTCGCTTTGATGGCCCCGGCTGTTTTCGGTGTGGGCGTGGCGCAGCTCTCCATCCTCATCAACACCAACATTGCGAGCTGGCTCGGGCATGGTGCCGTGACGTGGCTCAATTACGCCGACCGTCTGATGGAATTCCCAACGGCGCTTTTGGGTGTTGCTTTGGGCACCGTGCTGCTGCCGAGTCTTTCGTCGGCTTATGCCAAAGGCAATGAAGTCCGCTACAACGCTCTTCTGGACCACGGGCTGCGGCTCGTCGTGCTGGTTGGCGTTCCAGCGGCGGTAGGGCTTTGGCTTACGGCAGAGCTCTTGGTGAGCTTTCTATTTCAGGGCCGCAGCTTTACGCCGACAGATGTGCACCAGACAGCGATAGCTGTAGTGGGCTATGCCGTCGGTCTCATTGGACTCATCGGTCTCAAGATCATTGCGCCCGCCTTCTATGCACGTAAAGACATTCGCACCCCGGTGCGCGCAGCGATGGCTTCGCTCGTTGCTGTGCAGGCCATTAACCTCGTGGTGGTGCCGCTTTTTGCGCATGCGGGCTTGGCGCTCTCCGTCGGTCTGGGGAGCCTCGTCAACAGCGGCATTCTGCTTTGCGTGCTGCGCCGCCGCGGCATTTATTCGCCGGCGGCGGGCTGGCTCAAGATCTGGCTGCGCACCGCTGCAGCTGTTGCACTTATGGGCGCGGCGGTATGGTGGGGACAACAGGGCATTGACTGGACGACGCTCTCGTGGAAAATGCGCGGGCTTGGCGTCTGCGCAGTGGTGGCGGGTGCAGCCGTCATCTATTTCGGATCGCTTTTTGCTTTGGGGTGGCGTCCTCGAGAACTCCGCCCCGTGAAAGAGTAACCCGCGCGGTTTGAGCTCACGCCGCCGATCTCCCGCGCTCAGACGAAAAAGCCCGGAGGTTCACTCTTCAGAGCACCCATATAGGCTCGGCCGATCGCCAGTGCGTATGGCTTAATCGTCGGCGTTAAGCGCTTTTTGCTCTTCTTCTTCGGCGGCGGCGTCGAGCTCTTCGAGCGTGGCAAAGGGCATTTCTGCGGGCCATGCAACCAGCTCGTCTTCGGTGAGGACGTTGAGCGCTTCAGAGCCGAGGTAAGCGGTGTTCACCGCGTAGTTGAGTTTGGCATACACCTCGACGAGGTCGCGGCGCAGGAGCTCAGAGGCAGTCTCTTCATCGGTATGCGCTTCGAGTTTTTCGAGCGCGGCAGCCAGCGATTCGGCGGCGTCAGCAAGGGTCGCATGGAGCCAGGGAGCGGAGACTTCTGACATGGAGAGCCTCGTAAGTAAGAGAAGGGTTAAAAAGATGCTTCATTCTAAGACTTCAGAAGCCGGGATATTGGGGCGTCGTGGGGCACTAAAGCCATGGGAGTGACGCGCAAAAAGCCACTTTGGAAGCGAAAAGACGACTATTTAAGGGCGCCCCGGGCAGCGCTGCCCTCCGGCTTAAAGTGAAATGCGGCGTTAAGGTTTGCTCTCTATGCTTAGAAACACCCGCGGCATCCGCTCATGCATGAATCGAGTGCGGCGGATGACAGAACAAAATACTTCGAGCGCGCACCTTCTTCGGGCAGCGCGCCGTTCCTCAAGGATCACCCGAAATGCCCCAAAGCAAAACGCATTCAAGCCGCGCCAAAAAGCTCGCCAAGCGCCGCGCTGATCAGCAGCGCCGTGCAGTACCACAGACTTATGTGGTGATGCTCGACCAACTGCGCGCGGTGCTCAATAAACGCTTTTATGAAGAGCAGGGCTTCCCGCATCTGGAAATCCTTGCCGAACGCTATAAGGGGCCCGTGACCACGGGACATCTTTCAAATTACTTCGAACTGCAGCATTTCTTCATCGGCATGGGAGCTGCCATGGCCAATGCGCTCTCTGCCGAGCGCAAGTTCTCGATGGAGCAGCGTGAAGACCATTGCGCGGCCGTCGCTTATGCGATTGCTGCGACCATTCTTGACCTGCGCGAAGATTTCCGCGATGTATCGGGCTGGGCGGGCCCGCGGGCGCTCGAAATCCTCCGCAGCCGCTGGGGCCAGTCCAAGATGGCCTACGCCGGCATTACCGACACGGCGAAGTTTATGGACGACCGCAGCATGGCCTGCTACTTCGGCATGGACTTTGTGATGACGTTCCTCGATCTCACGGGGGAACTTGCGCAGTTCGGCAGCGAGAATGTCTTCTCCGTGACAACCTGCAAGGATGAGGTGATTTCTGCCTTTACGAGCTACCTGACGTCAGATCCTGCGCTTGGCGGTTCGCGTCTGGTCGATCTGCAGGAGATTATTGAGGACAACACGGTAACCGCAGAGTTTAAGAGCGACTATCCGAATTGGCGGCCTGAATCCGCTGATGCTTTCAATACGATGCTGGTCGGCTACAACGCGCTTTCTCCAGCCGATACGGCCTATCTCGAGGAGCTCGTAGCGGATCCGCACTTTAAGCACGATATGCGTGCGCTCTATGTGCGTGCGGAACCGAGCGATTCCGAACAGGGGATGAGAGAAGAAATCGTGATGGGCTATGCGCTGCGCTACGGCCCCCGGTCCAAAGCGGCTTTTGCGGCTGGACGCGATCCCACGGAAGAAGAAATGGATCAGGATGCTGAGGTGATCAACCTGCTGGTCATGACGACCTTGAGCTATGCCGATCCGGCCTTTGTTCCGGGGGTGGACGATGATCCAGTCGGCAGTGAAGCGCGCGGAGACGATGAAGGTGATTCGCATGTCTACCGCATGACGGCGGCGCCTCAGGTGGAAGATGTCTTTAAATCCTGGAAAGCGGGTGTTCTGACCGCAGGGAAACCGAAAGATACGGCTGAGTAAGATTGGTCGCCCCGTAAAAAGAGAAAACCGCTCGCGGCTATGCCAAAAAGGCGCGCGAGCGGTTTTTTTGTGCGCTTAAACGAACGCTGCAGTAATGACTTATGACGGCGTTTAAAAAGCGCGCTTATGCAGATGCGGCGGTGCCCAGGGCTTCGATTTTTTCTGAAAGTTCAAGCCAGTGCATTTCGAGCGCCTCCACTTTGGGGGCGAGCTCTCCGTGCTCACGCAGGGTTTGGGCAACCTTGCCCTGATCTGCGCCGTTATAAAAGGCCGGGTCCGCGAGCTGCGTGTCAAGGGCCTTAAGTTTTTCTGAGAGCGCGTTCATTTCCCGCTCCACCTTTTCGAGCTCCTTCTTCAGGGGCTTACGCAGCTCAGCGATGCGGGCGCGTTCCTGCGCGGCCAATCGGCGCGCTTCCTTATTGTTGACGGGCTGAGCTTCGTTTCGGGCGGCTTTATCCGCTTGATGCTCGGCACGCGCTTCGGCGGCAGTCACGCGCCGGTGGTCGAGGACGATCTTGGCGTAGTCATCGAGGTCGCCCTCAAACACCTCTTTGCGGCCTTCATGCACCAGCCAGAGTTCATCGGTCACTGCCCGCAGCAGATGGCGGTCGTGGGAGACGAGAAGCACTGCGCCTTCGTAGGTTGAAAGCGCCATGGTGAGTGCTTCGCGCGTTTCCATGTCGAGGTGATTGGTCGGTTCGTCAAGCACCAGCAGATTGGGTTTTTTCCAGGCAATGAGCGCGAGGGCGAGGCGGGCCTTTTCGCCGCCCGACATCGGCGCAACTTTGGCTTCAGCGAAATCGCCCGAAAAGCGATAGGTACCGAGGAAGTCGCGCAGTTCCTGCTCGCGGGCGTCAGGCGCCAAATGCCGCAGGTGCTCGAGCGGCGTTTCATCCATCCGCAGCTGATCGAGCTGGTGCTGCGCAAAATAACCGATTTCAAGTCCCTGACCGCGGCGCAGTTCGCCCGACATGGGGGTGAGTTCTCCGACAATGGCTTTGACCAGCGTCGATTTGCCCGCGCCGTTGACGCCGAGAATGCCGATGCGCTCGCCCGAACGAATGCTGAAGGAGACGCCCGAAAGCACCACCTTGTCGCCGTAGCCGATCTTCAGGTTTTCCCCGTCGACCAAATGCTCAGGCAGCCGCAGGGGCTTGAGAAAATTGAATCGCCATTCGCGTTTGGCGCGTACGGGTTCGACCGTCTGAAGCTTTTCGAGCATTTTGATGCGCGACTGTGCCTGACGGGCTTTGGTGGCCTTGGCACGGAAGCGTTCAATAAAGCTCGTCAGGTGCGCTGCCTGCGTTTCATAAGCGCGGCGGGCAGATTCCTGAGCGCGGAGTTTTTCAATGCGAGCCAGTTCAAACTGGGAGTAATTCCCGGCATAGCGGCAGATCGTGCCGTCTTCAACGGACCAGATCGTATTGACCGCACGATCGAGAAATTCACGGTCGTGCGAAATGATGATGACTGTCGCTTCAACGCGGCGGAGCCAGTTCTCGAGCCAGATGAGCGAATCGATGTCGAGGTGGTTCGTGGGTTCGTCGAGCAGCAGCAGATCAGCCGGACGCATCAGTGCACGGGCGAGCTGAATACGGTTGCGCCAGCCGCCCGAGAAGTCGTGCACTTTGCGGCAGCTGTCGGCTTCCGCAAAACCCAGACCGGCCAGAATGGCTTTGGCCTGTGCCACCACGGCACCCTCATTGACTTCCGCGAGTTCGCTGTGCGCGGCAGCAAGCGCCATTTCGTCGCCGGAGGCTTCGGCTCGCTTGAGCGCAGCTTTGGCGTTCATTAAAGGGGCATGACCGGAAAGCACGCAGTCGATGCAGGAGATATCTTCAACCGTGAAGCTCTGCGCGACATGGGCAATGCGCTCATGGGGCGGCGCTTCAAGTTCGCCGTCTTCGGGAGCAAGGTCCCCCAGAATTGCAGCAAAGAGTGTGGATTTGCCGCAGCCGTTGGGGCCGACCAGACCGATGCGTTCGCCCGGCGAGGCAATGAGATTGGCGTGAGCGTAGAGCAGTCGCGTCCCGCGCATCAGCGCGAGGTTGAGAAGTCGAAGCATGAGCGAGGCGACGCATTTCGAAGCGAGGGCAGAGGTCGCCCTCGTTTCGAAATGCGGGTGCAGAAATCAGTGTTGCATTTTGAAATATTGAGCGAGATCGGCGCGCTGCGCGAGAAACACCTGATCGTCGCCGCCCGAGACCGAAAGCCACGTAATGGGCAGACCGGGGAAAGCCGCTTCAACGGCTTCGAGCCCGTCACCCACTTCAACGACGATGAAGCCCTCTTCGGTCAAATGATCTGCGGCTTCGGCGAGAATGCGGCGAACGACGTCCATGCCGTCTGCACCGGCAGCCAGGGCGAGGGCCGGTTCATGACGGTATTCGCTCGGCAGCCGCTCCATGGCATCGGTGGTGACATAGGGCGGGTTCGAGATAATGATGTCAAAGCGCCGTCCCTGAAGATTTTCAAAAAGATCGCTCTGAACCAGTTCCAGCGTCTCTTCCATGTCATAGTCCCGGCGATTGATCTTGGCAACCTCCAGCGCAGCTTGGGAAATGTCCGAGCCGGTGACCTTCGCATTGGGAAAAGCACCCTGCGCGAGAATGGCTAGACACCCAGAACCCGTGCAGAGGTCAAGCACGCTTTGCACCGCTTCAGGATCTGCAGCCCAAGGGGCCAGATCTTCTTCGAGCAGCTCCGCGATGTAGGAGCGGGGAATCAGCGCACGCTCATCAATGTAGAAGCGGTGCTCGGTGAGCCAGGCTTCCTTCAGGAGATAGGCGGTGGGCGTCTTGTCATGCACACGGCGGTCGATGAGATGCACGATTCGCACGAGCTCGTTGTGGGTGAGCGCAGCATCGAGGAACATGTCGAAATTCTCAAACGGGAGTTTCAGCGCTCGGCAGATGAGAAAGGATGCATCTTCGAGAGCGCTTGGCGACCCATGTCCGAATGAAAGATCGGAGGTTTCAAGTTCCGTAACGGCCCAGCGGTAAAGGTCGCGGATCGTTTTCAGGTTGTGAATGGGATCGTCAAGCAGAGGCGCAATTTCGTACATGTTTCGGATATCCCCGGATGTCGCGGAAGGTCCCAAAGTCCGCCAGCCGCTTTGCGGCCGACTGGTTCAGCAGGGAGCCTCATGAATGTCGTCAGAATTTTTTTGAAGCCTGCATTATAAAGAGGTCGTCTGGCCGCAAAGTTTGGGAAGCTCATTCCAATGAAGGCGACTGCGGGTGGTTTGATTCTGATGATGATTCATGGCGACCGGGTTTTGCGGACTCTCGGAGACCGCAAAGAGCGTTTTGTCTCTTACACATGACAATGCTAAAGACGCCGCAGAGAAGCGCTGCAGTGTTTTCGATGACGGCAGACTTTTGCCGATGGCAGAGCCTCTCCGAGCGTCCCGTTTGCAGCGGCCAGAGACTCTAAGCGCTTTGCCGCAAGGATGGTGAGACCAACGGGGCGACTCTCGCTAAAATGCGTGCAGCTGGTTCTTCCAGTGATCCTCTTCTTTCCTTATTTCGTCTGAGCCTCCTTTGCACCTTCGTCAGATCAAAATCGCCGGCTTCAAAAGCTTCGCGGACCCCGTAGTGATCGAACTGCGGGACCCGCTGATTGCGATCGTGGGCCCGAACGGCTGCGGCAAATCGAACATCATTGATGCGGTTCGCTGGGTGCTGGGCGAAGGCCGCATCGGCGAACTGCGCGGTTCGAGTTCGATGAGCGAACTGATTTTCGCGGGCTCTACCGGCCGTGCGCCGCTCGGACGAGCAAGCGTCGAACTGGTGCTTGACAACGCGGACCATCAGGTGAAAGGGCCGTGGGGGCAGTACGAAGAATTGTCCGTACGCCGCGTGGTCACCAAGGAAGGCGTATCGGCCTACTACATCAATCACCAGCAGGTGCGCCGCCGCGATGTCCAGGAAATCTTCATGGGCACGGGGCTGGGCGCACGCAGCTACGCCATCATTTCGCAGGGCATGATTGCGAGCTTTATTCGCGCCAAGCCCGAAGAACTGCGCGTTTATTTGGAAGAGGCCGCCGGCGTGTCGCTCTATAAAGAGCGCCGCCGCGAAACGGAGAATCTCCTCAAATCCACACGGGAAAATCTCGAACGCGCTGCTGACCTTCAGGCCGTGCGTGCTGAAGAGATCACTCGGCTGCAGGCCGAAGCAGATACTGCCGCCCGCTGGCAGGCGCTGAGCGACAAAAAGGTCCAGAGCGAATCGCTTTGGTACTTCCTGCAGTATGAAGATGCAAAGCGGGAATCCGATGCCGCGCGGGCGGCTATTGCGCAGCTCGAAAATGAGATTACTGCAAAGCGCCGTGATCTTGAAACGCTCGAATCGCATTCTGAAGACCTCGCTGCGGCTGAGCGCAGTGCTGATGCGGCGCACCGCAATGCTTCCGACGCCTTCCGTGAAAGCGAGAAGGAGCTCGCCCGCTTGGAGGGCGAGATGAGCCGCATCGTGGAACGTCGGCGATTGGCCGAACGAACCTTTGCAGAGGCCGAAGCCGCACTGAAAGAAAAGCGGGCATTGGCCGAGGAGCTCGAAGTTCGGATTGAATCAGCCGCGCAAAAAGAGGAGCGTCTCGCGGCTGAACTCGAAGAGCTCGATGAATTGAACGCCGCTCGAGATGAAGCCCTCGAAGGCGCTCAGTCTGCTGAAGAGGAGTCGCGCATGCGGGCGGAGTCTGCCGGCGCACAGCTCGCTCGCGCTCGTACGGAAGTCGAAGTGGCGGAGGCCGGCCTCCAATCTGCTCGTGAGCGAGCGGCGGAAGTGGCAGACCGAATGGCTCGTCTCGAGACTGATGCGGCAGATGCGTCTGAAGCGCACCCGGATGAAGAAACATTGGCGGCGCTCGCAGAATCTTTAGCCGAAGTCCGCGAAGTGCTCGAAGAAACGGCGGATGCCCGCGAAGACGCTGCTGCCGCAGCAGAAGAAACACGCGAACGCGCCAAAGACGCCGCAGAGGCGTACTTTGCCGCCCTTTCGCAGGTTAAAGCCCTGCGCGCAAAACTAGAAACGCTTGAAGCCGTGCAGCAAAAGGCACTGGAGTCTGACAGCCTCACGGAGTGGCTTGAGGACCAGGGACTCGACGGTCTGCCGGAATTGATTCACGAAATCAACATTGACGACGCCTGGACAACTGCGTTGGAAGCGGTGCTCGAACACCGTGCACGCGCTTTTTTGCTGCGTGATCTGCGTTCCGCTGCCGGGTTCGCAAGCGCTAAGGCGCGCCCGCCGGCAAGACTCGCTTTTGCGGCCCCCGCAGAGACTGCCGCTCATCCGCATCCTGAATGGGCGGCGAAGCGCTTGAGAAGCGTTATCCAAACCGATAATCCGGCGGCGGCTGCGGCGGCCGACGTTTGGACCGCAGGCGTCGGGCTCGCCTCTTCGCTTGAGGCAGCACTCGCAGCGCGCGCCGACATCCCGCCGGGATGCGCACTGGTGACGTCGCAGGGGGACCTCGTCAATGCGGCGTCCGTTACCTTTTGGGCTGCGGAAGATCCGCGCTTGGCAATCCTTTCCCGAGAACGAGAAATTGCGGAACTTACGCATCAGGTGGAGGCGCTTGACGAGGCAGCGGCAGCCGCTGACGACGCCCGTACGGCTGCGCAGAAAGCCGAAGCGGATGCGCGAGGGCGTGCCGAGGCGCTGCAGCGCGAGGTCGTTGAGCTCGAGCGCCGCACGGCCAAACTCGTGCTTGAAGAGCGCGAAGCCCGCAGTGCGTGGGAGGCCTGGCAGCGCCGAGAGGCCGATCTCAGGCGGTCGCGTGAAGAAATGGAGATCGAGGCTGAGCGGGCCCAAGAGCGTGTAGAGGCAGCGCTTGGTGCCGTTGAAACCAAAACGGAAGCGCTCGACGAGATTCAGCACGCCGCGGGTGAAGCTGCGGCTCTGCATGATCGGCTGCATGACCGGCTGGTTGACCTTAAGCGCGCTGCAGCGGAGTCGATTCATCGTGAAGCTATGAAAAAGCTCGAGGCGTCGCAGGCCAGAGAGTCCCGCACCGAGGCCGAACGGCGGCTCGCGGAAACTCGAAGCGACATTGCCCGAGAATCCAAGCGTCTCGAAGAAACCCGCGAAGTGCTCGATGCCCGTGAAGACGAACGGCTGCAAAGCGGCACGTCGGAGCTCCTCGAAAAAAATGCGAGTCTCGAAAAGGCATTGGCTGCCGCACAGACTGAACTTGAAGCGGCCCGCAGCAAACGTGAAGACGAACAGCGGCAGATCAAGCGCTTGAACGAATCGATTCTTCCGCTGACAGAAGAAATTGCTCGGCTGCGCGTAGAGGCCGAACAGAAGGCGGGACTGCTCGGGCAGTTCTCCGGGCGCATGCAGGAACTTGGTGCGGATTGGACCGAGCTCTCTAAGCTCGCGCAGGAACGAGGCGTCAAGGCCAACACGGTGCGTAACGAGGTCACGCGTCTGATGAATGAAATTGCCGCACTCGGTCCAGTCAATCATGCAGCTTTGGCCCATCTTGAGGCGGCGCAGGAAGCCATTCGCCTCGCAGAAGCTCAGATGCAGGATCTGCGGCAGGCCATTGAGACGCTCGAGGCGGCTATCCGCCGCATTGACGCAGAGACCCGTGCACGCATGCGTGAAACCTTTGACAAGGTCAACGAAAAGTTTAATGACACGTTCCGCGGTCTTTTCGGCGGAGGCCGCGCAGCGCTTCGCATGGAGGGCGACGAGATCCTCTCGGCGGGCGTTGAAGTTTCGGCTCAGCCGCCCGGCAAGCGTAATCAGACCGTGCGGCTTTTGTCGGGCGGCGAACAGGCGCTCACGGCCACGGCGCTCGTCTTTGCCATGTTTAAGCTTAACCCCGCCCCCTTCTGTCTGCTCGACGAAGTGGACGCCCCGCTCGATGAAGCAAATCAGGGACGACTTGCGCGTCTTTGCACCGAAATGAGCGCTGATACGCAGTTCCTCATCATTACGCACCATCGTGTCACGATGGAATATGCGAAGGCACTGATCGGCGTCACGATGAAGGAGCCCGGGGTGAGCCGGGTAGTATCGGTCGATATTGCGGAGGCCGTTGGCTATGCTCAGCAGGCTAATGAGCCGGCTGCCGCCGCGTCGACCAGTTCCGCCGGTTCGCTCTCCTGATGCGCCGTCGCGGATGTTTTCACTTTGCTTGCATTGTGCTGGCTCTAAACGCTAGGATGCAGGGAAGAGCTGTGCCAAAGCGTTTTTTGAGCGCGTCGGCAGCGCGCGAAGCCGTCTTTTCTGCAGCAGCCTATGAACCCACGACTCTTCTCTTTGCAGCCAGGTGCTGATTCCATAAAGAAGCTCGGCGCGCTTCTGGTTTTTGGGGCTTGCGGGCTCTTTTGCCCGCTCTCTGGCAGTGCGGCGGCGCCTTCTCAGCCCGACGCTTTAACGGCGGCGAGCTTCTCGTCGGATTTCCCGGCAGAGCATATGCCGCTCAAGGTGGGCGTGGTGAAATATGTCCGCCCGTCGCCCTACGAGCCGATTGTGGAAGCGACGATCGGGGCACTTAAGCGTGTGTTCGGCACGTCCAACGTCATCGTGACGCATTACGACCTGGCGGGACTCTCGCAGGCGATCCGCGAAGGCGAGGTGGATCTTTTCCTCTCAAGCTCTGGTTTTTACGTCCGCATGGAGCGCTACGGCGCCCGCGCAGCGGCCACCGTAGCGTCTAACAACTATCCCAATCCCAATCACAACGATGGTTCAACGATCGTCGTGTCTGCCGCGCGGAAGTCTCTCAATAAACTCTCGGACTTAAAGGGCGCGAAGCTCGTTCTTTCTTCTCCTCAGGCCTTCACCGGGCGGCAGCTTGCCGAGCATGTGCTGCTCAAGGCCGGCCTTAACCCCGAAACGCTTTTCAGTTCGCGTGTGTATTTGGGCGACGGCAAGCGTCTGGAGGGCGCCATTCCGATGATTCTTTCGGGAGAGGCGGATGTCGGCTTTTTCCGGCTCTGTTATCTCGAAGAGTGGCTCGCTTCGCACCCTAATGCCAAGGGACAGCTTAAAGTGCTTAATCGTCTGGATTCCGCGGAGCGGCCCGAGCCCTGCATGCGTTCCACGGCGCTTTATCCGTCATGGACGGTCGCAACAACACCGGCCACAGATCCGCGGGTATCACGTCTGGTGCTGCGCGCGCTCTTTGAAATGCCGCCCACGTTTGAGCGGGGCCTTTATTGGAGCGCCGCGACGGACTATTCAAGCGTGGATCAGGTTTTTCATGATCTGCGCATTGGTCCCTATGCCTATCTGCGGGACTGGACTGTCCGTCGGCTGATCGATGAGTACGGCACTTGGATATTGCTCTTTGCGCTGCTCCTCTTAGGGCTTATTTTTCACAGCGTGCGTGTGTCGCAGCTCGTGCGTGTCCGCACGGCTCATCTGCAGGAGGCGCTGCATGAGCAGCAGCGTCTGCAAAACGATGCTCGAGCTGCGGCCGAACGCGTTGAACATATGAGCCGAGTGGGCGCAGTGGGGCAGCTCTCTACGATTTTTGCGCATGAGATGCGTCAGCCGCTCGCCGCTATCTCGCTTTATGTCTTCGGGCTTAAGCGTCTCGTTCAATCCGGCAGCATGACGCCCGAAAAGATTGAGGCCATTGCCGGGAAACTTGAGACGCAGACGGCTCGCGCCGACGCGATTGTGAACCGCGTACGGGCTTACGCAAAATCCGATAAGCCCGTGCGGGAAGCCGTGAGTTTGGTCGAGGCGGCGCGCAAGGCCCTGCGCGAGCTCACCACGACCGGACGCTGGCATGCCGCCGTGTCGATCGCGGCGCGTGAGGACGTCCAGTGTTTGGCCGATCCGCTCGAGCTCGAACTCGTGGCGATGAATCTCATTAAAAACGCGCTGGAAGCCGTGGAAGGGCTCCCGGCCGGTATGGTGAATATCGCCGTGAGCGAGCATAACGGCAAGGCTGAACTCACTGTGCTTAATAACGGCCCGGCGGTGTCCTCAGAGCTTGTCGAACGGCTTAACGACAGGGCAGCCTCCGGCTCGAGCAGCAAAAAGAGCGGTTTGGGGCTGGGGCTCTCGATTGTGCGCAGCATCCTCGAACGTCTGGGCGGACGAATCACTTTTACGGCTCTGGCAGGGGGCGGATTGGCCGCCGTGGCAACGCTTCCTACGCTCGCGCGGGCGCTCTCGCTTCATCAGGCGGCCGAAGGCACGGCCGATGCTGCAGAACCGAGAGACATCGGCCATTCATCAATGAACTAAAGTTCCTGAAAGCATTATGAGACCCAGTCAGAAACAGATTACCCCCGAACAGCTTGCCTTCGCGCAGGTGCACGCTTTGGTGCGCATTGTGGATGATGAAGCGGATCTGCGCGAAGCCTTGAGCTTCGTGCTGGATATGGAAGGATGGAAAACGGTCACCTACGGGCGGGCAGAAGACTTCTTCACGGGAGATTCCCCGTCGGAGCCGGGCTGCGTGGTGCTCGACGTGCGCATGCCGGGCATGAGCGGGATTGAGGCTCAGCATGAGATGAGGAGCCGCGGCATTGCGCTCCCGATCATTTTTCTCACCGGTCACGGCGACGTCGATATGGCGGTGGGGGCGGTGCAGGACGGCGCATTTGATTTTCTCCTGAAACCCGTCGACAACGAGCGTTTTCTCAACTCGGTCGCCTGTGCGGCTTGGGCGAGCGCCGCTGCTGCAGCGGGGCTCCCTGGAGAAGACTCGCTCGAGCGGCTCGCCGCCCTCACTAAACGCGAAGCGGCTGAACGCAGCGGCATTGCACAGCGTACGATGGAAGTGCACCGAGCAAACATTCTGCGCAAACTCGGCGTCAAAACGCCCGAAGATATTCGGCGGCTGCTTGAGATGGCTGCCGCCGAAAAATCGTAGTTCACCGCTGATCTTTGAGCTCGGGAAAGAGCACGTCGGAATAGCCGAAGTGCGTCCAGTCCTTGATGCGCATCGGATAGACGATGCCTTTTAGGTGGTCAAACTCATGCTGCACCACTCGGGCATGAAACCCTTGGGCTTCTCGCTCGATGGTCTCGCCGTCAAGTCCAAAGCCGGTGTAGTGAATTCGCCTGGCACGAGGCACAACCCCGCGCATGCCGGGGACGGAGAGGCACCCCTCCCAGCCGTCCTCCCAATCATCAGCGGTGCCTTCGAGCAGCAGTTCGACGGTGGGGTTGATGAGCACGGTCTGCGGCACCGCCGGCGCATCCGGGTAGCGGCTCGACGCTTCAAAACCAAAACAAATGATGCGCTCACTCACGCCCACCTGAGGCGCGGCAATGCCGACGCCGCCCTCGGCATGCATGGTGTCCCACATATCCGCAACGAGCTTTCGGAGTCTGGGGCTCCCGAAATCCCGAACCGGCAGTGCCTCCTTCATGAGCACGGGTTCCCCAAGACGCATGACTTCCAAAACCATATCGGCAGCTCCTCCAATGAGATCTGGTGTTAAGCCCGCACGTCAAGGATGCGCACGGCTTCTTCAACGACATCTACGGCACTTTTAGCTGCACGGTCAGCCGCGTCCTTCAAGGCTTCAAAGCGAATCGCGCGTTTGGATTCCCGCAGGCCTGCAGCGGAATTGACGATCGGGCAGATGGCGGCATAGGGGAGATCAAGCTCACGGGCCAAAGCGCATTCCGGATAGGCCGTCATGCCGATGACATTAGCGCCGTCACGCGCATAGCGGGCGACTTCCGCAGCGGTTTCAAGGCGCGGTCCCTGGGTGCAGGCATAAACGCCGTCGGCCACGATGGTTTTTCCCAGACGGCGGGCGGCACTGATGAGGAGCGACGAGAGCGCTTGGTCAAAAGGCATGGTGAAGTCAATGTGCTTCACGCCGGCGTCCGGCGAATCATAGTAAGTGCATTCGCGGCCCCAGGTATAGTCGATCAGCTGGTCGGGCACCATCAAGTCGCCCGGCAGGAGCGCTTCGCCGATGCCGCCCACGGTCGCAACGCCGATGATGCCTTCAACGCCCGCACGCTGGAGTGCCCAGATGTTGGCTCGGTAGGGAACGCGATGAGGCGCGTACTCATGGTGCACGCCGTGGCGGCGCAGGAAGACAATTGGGCGGCTCCCCAGTCGCCCGAAAATAAGCGGGGCGGAAGGCCGTCCGTAGGGTGTCTCCATGTCGATTTCTTCGGGATCTTCAATGATCCCGGGACGGTCAAATCCAGTTCCGCCGATGAGTGCGAGCATGATCAATCCTTTTTTTCGAGTTCTGCGGGAAGCGTGCCGCCTAGGAGCACGAGGAGCTTTGCTTCGTCAATGACAGGGATGCCGAGTTCCTCGGCTTTGCTCAGTTTGCTGCCGGCGTCGGCCCCAGCGACCACGCACCACGTGCGGCGGCTTACCGATCCGGCAACTTTTGCTCCCTGTGCGGTGAGTCGGTCCTTGGCCTCGTCACGGCTCAGTGTCGGCAGTGTGCCGGTGAGCACAAAGGTTTTTCCGGAGACCAGACTCGGCGCGGTCTTTTCGACCGCGGGCCAGCAAATGCCGCGGGCGATGAGCGCATCAATAACGGTGCGGTTGTGCGGTTCGCGAAAGAACGCATAGATGCTTTCGGCCACCACTTCGCCGACATCGGGTACGCCGGTAAGCGCTTCCATGGAGGCATTTTCAATGGCGCTCAGCGTGCCGAAATGGTTGGCAAGTCCGAGCGCCGTGGCTTCGCCGACATGGCGGCAGCCAAGCGCAAAGACGAAGCGGGCGAGCGTGGTATGGGTGCTCGCCTGAATGCTGGCGAGCAGGTTGGCGGCGGCCTTGGGTCCCATGCGTTTTTCGGGTTTTTCACTTCCGGCAGTCGCCGTCGTGGGGGCGGTGAGGGCTTCGAGCGTCAGACCAAAGAGGTCGGCAGGCGTCT
>OWIA01000296.1_pt1 | contig 20926 bp, 16 predicted proteins | sample 1732881 | NCBI WGS metagenome assembly OWIA01 (sample SAMN05065764, study PRJEB22554) | human gut metagenome | biome: ENVO:2100002; feature: ENVO:00000062; material: ENVO:00002003 | host: Homo sapiens | place: USA
ACACCTATTAAGTCGTCGGCAGCGTCAGATGTGTATAAGAGACAGGTACCGGGAAAGTATGATAAAACTTCATACTTTTCGAAACCGGCTGGTTTTTGTATACTGAGAAGCAACAAAGGAGGCTCGGTTTCGATGCGACTGAAAAAATCGTCTTTCTGGAGCAAAATACCCAACTGGGTATGGGTGCTCATTTCACTGGCCGTTGCTATTGCAATCTGGCTGTTCGCCGCCTATACGTGGCCACTGGTGTTCGCTACACCGAAAGCTGTGGTGGATGCCTTTATCAGTAAGGCCGCCAGCGGCGTTTTGTGGGGCCATGTGTGGGCCAGTCTGTCCCGTGTGCTGTCCGGCTTTGCCATCGCGTTTGTAGTATCTATCCCGGTGGCGTTCCTCATGGCGTGGTATGACCCCTTTCGCCACGTGGTGGAGCCCTGGATTCAGTTTATCCGCAACATCCCCCCGCTGGCCTATGTGTTCCTGATCATCGCAGCACTGGGTGTAGGCCAGGTCAGTAAGGTCACCGTCATCTTCATCGCCGCGTTCCTGGTCATGGTTATCACCATCTATCAGGGCGTCAAGGGAGTGGACACCACCCTGATCAAGGCGGCCCGTGTACTGGGCGCCAAGCAGAAGGACATTTTCTTCAAAATTACCATCCCGGCCTCCACTCCCTTCATCCTGGTCGCGGCCCGGCTGGGCCTGTCCACCTCCATGACCACTCTGATGGCCTCTGAGATTGTGGGCGGCGACAAGGGCATCGGCATGATGATTCAGCAGGCCAATGGATACTACCAGATGGACGTAATGCTCATGGGAATCATTCTTCTGGGTATTATCGGCATCTGCTTTGAAAAGATTGTGAAATTCCTTGAGAGGAGGTTTACGGGATGGCAGGAAACCATTCAGCAGTAAAGGTACATATCGACCACGTCGTCAAGAAGTTTAACGGCCGCAACGGTGAGATGGTGGCCCTCAACGGCGTGGATATGGATATTCATGAAAATGAGTTTATCTGTGTTGTCGGCCCTTCCGGCTGCGGTAAGTCCACCTTGCTCAATATTATCGGCGGACTGGAGACCCCTACCGAGGGCAAGGTTTTGGTAGATGGCGCAGAGGTTACAGGTCCCGGCCCCGACCGTGGCATCGTGTTCCAGCAGTACGCCCTGTTTCCCTGGCTCACCGTGGAGAAGAACGTCCAGTTTGGGCTCAAGCTCCAGGGTAAGAGCAAGGAGGAGGCCGAGGAGCTGGCCCACAAGTATTTGAAGATGGTGGATCTGGAGGGCTTCGCCAAGGCCTACCCCAAAGAGCTCTCCGGCGGCATGAAGCAGCGCGTCGCCATCGCCCGCGCCTACGCGGTCAATCCCAAGGTGCTGCTGATGGATGAGCCTTTCGGCGCCCTGGACGCACAGACCCGTACCCAACTCCAGCAGGAGCTGCTCAACACCTGGGAGAAGGAGCAGAAGACCTGCTTCTTCATCACCCACGACGTAGAGGAGGCCATCATTCTGGCCCAGCGGGTGGTCATCATGTGTGCCCGCCCCGGCCGTGTCAAGGAGATTGTGGACATCGACATCCCCTATCCCCGCGATCAGGAGACCAAGATGAGTCCTCGATTCCTGGAACTGAAGAATCACATCTGGAGTCAGGTCTATCAGGAGTACCTCTCTGTCCGCAAGTAAGTATGATTGTTCCGGGATGAGCCGGATCATCATAAATAATTAAGGAGGAACTATCATGAAGAAGAAACTGCTCTCTCTTGCACTGGCCTGCGGAATGGTATTCTCCCTGGCCGCCTGCGGGACTCCCGCCAACAATGAGTCCCCAGCGCCCAACACCGAGTCCCCTGCCATCGGCACCGAGACCCCCGCGGCCGACACCCCCACCTATGAGCCCGCCACCGTCCGCGTGGCGTACATGCCCAACCTGGGCTCCGCCGGCTCCCTGTTTGTGGGCATTGAGCAGGGCTACTTTGAGGAAGTGGGCCTGACCGTTGAGACCTTTGAGTTCCAGGGCGGCCCCGCCGAAATCGCCGCCATGGCCTCCGGCGACATTGACATTTCCCAGATCGGCCACGGTGCCCATAAGCTGTGCATTCAGGGCGAGGCAAAAATCTTCCAGATGGATCACACCACCTCCCTGTCGGATGTGGTGGTGGGCAACAAGGCCAAGGGCATTGAAACCATCGAGGATCTGAAGGGCAAGACTGTTGCTGTGTCCTCCGGCACCTCCTCTGAGATTATTCTGGAGCAGGCCCTGGCCCGTGCCGGCATGACCATGGATGATATCAACACCGTAGAGATGACCGTGGACGGTATGACCACCGCCATGATCTCCGGGCAGATTGACGCCGCCGCCTCCTGGTCCCCCAATACCGTCACCCTGCAGAACGCTCTGGGCGACAACTACGTGGATCTGGGCACCAACGCCGACTTCCTGGACAGCGCCATCTTCCCCTCCAGCTACATTTGTACCCCTGAGTACGCCGAGGCCAACCACGACATCCTGGTGCGTTTTGCCCAGGCCCTGGACAAGGCTCATGACTGGCGCGCTGCCCATCCCGAGGAGATGGCCAAGCTGCTGGCCAAGGAGCTGGACGCCCCCGAGGACACCATGCTGGCCGCAGTTGGCGAGGCCGACTGGCAGACCATCACCGAGGTCTGCGGCGACATGGACGCCATCAAGACGGTCTATGAGACCCAGCAGGGCATTTTCCTGGATAATGGCACCATTACCGAGAATGTTCCTGTGGAGGACTATGTGCTCTTTGATGTAATGCAGGAGGCTTACGACGCCTACAGCGCCGCGAAGTAAATGACTGCCAACCCCGCCGGGGCTCCGTATTTGGCGGAGCCCCGGCGCTCTTTGTGTTATGCGTTGCACTGGCGGAGAGAACGCGATATAATAAAGAACTGAATCCACGCAGGGGGGAGAGGCACCGTGCTGATTCTCGTACTGATACTGTGTCTGGCCACATCGCTGTATGTGGCTCTGCGGCGTAAGGACTCGCTCTCCCTGTATTTGCTGGGCATGAGTGTGTGTAACCTGGTCATGTTTGCGGGCATCATTGTCTATATCGCGGCCATCGGCGGCACAGCAGCCCAACAGCGGGAGTTCCTGTTTCTGGTTCCAAAGCTGCAGGTGTGGCTCCATGCGCTTCCAATCCCTATGGACCGGCTGGGCTATGTGGTGGCAGTAGGCCGCTCCCTGTTTCCCCTGTTTGCCCTACAGGCCGCACTGGAGGCCACTATGATCCCGGCCCTCCGGCGCAGGATGAAAAGCCTGCGCCTTGCGGCATGTGTGGTACCGGCATTGTCCCTCGTTTATTATTATCCGGCCGTGTTTCGCACGGTGGTGAGTGGGCGCTTCTGGCTCCTGCCGCTGACCATTCACGTTTCGCTGACCTGGATCATCCTTTATCTGGCGGCGGCGGGTCTGCTGTTTTTCCAGGAGTACCATGCCACCACCATGCCAGTTTTCAAGCGCAACACCCGCTATGTGCTGCTCTCCTTCGCCAGTATCTCCACCCTCTACCTGCTCTACGCCAGCAAGGATCCGGCACAGATCTACAACATGTTCATCTCCGAGTATATCCGCCTGGGCATCAGCAGCTACATCAGCGGGGCGCTGCCCGCCCTGGGGTGGATCATCCTGGGTCTGTGCACGGTGTTCTTTGTGGTGCTGGGCAGCTACAATCTGGTGCGCTATACCCAGCTTACCTATGACGACACCCGGCAGGATATGATCCTCAAGCGGAAGTTCGACGCGGCGGGCACCGGAGTATCCGTCTTTGTCCACGGGGTAAAGAACCAGCTCCTGTCCAGCCGGGTGCTCCACAAGAAGCTGTCCCGGGCTTTGGCAGGGGACCCTCCGGACATGGCGCAGGTGCGCGCCTGCGCCGTTCAGCTCAACGAGCTGAACGAGGGAATGCTGCGGAGGATGGACGAGCTCTACCGCACGGTCAAGAACAACTCCATTGCCCTCACGGCCGTGCCGGTGGAGGGGCTGGTGGAGGCGGCGGTGGAGCGGTTTCACGGCAAGTACCCCGGCCAGCCGGTTCGCCTGGATGTGGGCACCGACCGATTGGTGCTGGCGGATCTCAGCCACCTGAGCGAGGCGGTGTGCAACCTGCTGTGCAATGGGTATGAGGCGGCCGTTCAGGCGGGGCGGGAGGAGCCGCAGGTGGTGCTTCGTGTCCGCGCCGAGCGCATGTGGACCGTGCTGGAGGTGGAGGACAACGGCCCGGGCATCCCGCCGGAGCGCCAGGGCAAGATTTTCGAGCCCTTTGTCACCAGCAAAAACACCAATTACAACTGGGGCATGGGCCTGTACTATGTGCGGAAGATCGTCCGCAGCCACCTGGGCCGCCTGCGCCTGGAGAGCCGCGACGGGGAGGGGGCCCGGTTCCAGATCATGCTGCCCCTCTACGACCCCCGTCAGAAGGAGTGATCACACAATGGCAAAGATAATCCGGGTGATGGTGGCGGAGGACTTCCCCCTGCTGCGGGAGGACTTCTGCGACGTGGTATCCGCCCAGAGCGATATGGAGGTGGTGGGCTCCGCCGCCTCCGGAGAGGAGATCGCTTCCCTGGCGGACACCGTCCCCTGCGACGTGATTCTGATGGACATCGAAATGGAGACCATCGACGCGGGCATCCGGGCCGCCGAGGTCATCACGGCGCGGCACCCGGAGGTCAAAATCCTGTTCCTCACCGCCCATGAGACCGACGACATGATCACCAGCGCCATGGGCACCGGCGCGGTGGACTATGTGGTGAAGGGCTGTGAGGAGGAGAGGCTGCTGGAGCACATCCGCCGGGCCAGCGAGGGGCGGGCGGAGCTGGACCCAAAGATCCAGAACACCGTCATGCAGGAGTACGCCCGTCTGCGCCGCAGCGAGCGCTCCCTGATTTTCTTCATCAACAACGTGGCCCACCTGACGCCGGCGGAGCACGAGCTGGTCAAGCTGCTGCTCCAGGACAAGAAGGTGGCGGAGATCGCCAGGCTCCGCTGCGTGGAGGTGGTGACCATTAAGACCCAGATCAAGGGCCTGCTGGGCAAGTTCGGCTGCTCCCGCACCAAGGAGATCGTCAAGATGATCCGCCAGATGAATTTGGAGCACCTGTTTCAATGACAAAAGGAGGTACGACTATGGACTACTATCATATTTCCGCCCAGGAGCTGGGCAAGGGCGCCAAGCTCCCCATCCTCAAGCTGGGCGACTCCGGCGAGGTCTTTTACGAGATGGCCGCCGAGATGTGCGCTGCCATCCGCGCCAACAACGCCGCCGGAAAGCCCACCGTCTTTATCTGCCCGGTGGGACCGGTGGGGCAGTACCCCATCTTCGTGCGGCTGGTCAACCGGGAGCAGCTCTCCCTGAGGAACTGCTGGTTCATCAACATGGACGAGTACCTCACCGACGACGGCCAGTGGATCGCCGAGGAGAATCCCCTGTCCTTCCGGGGCTTCATGGCCCGGGAGGTATATGGCAAGATCGCCCCGGAGCTGCTCATGCCCGAGGAGCAGCGGGTCTTCCCCGATCCCAACGACCTGGGCCGCATCCCCGCCCTGATCGAGGAGCTGGGCGGCGTGGACATCGCCTTCGGCGGCATCGGCATCACCGGCCACCTGGCCTTCAACGAGCCCCAGCCGGAGTTGACGGCTGAACAGTTCGCCCAGCTCCCCACCCGGGTGCTGGACATCCACCCGGAGACGAGGGCCACCAACTGCGTGGGCGACCTGGGCGGCGCGCTGGAGGATATGCCCAGGAAGTGCGTCACCATTGGCATGAAAGAGATTCTGGGGGCGCGGAAGCTGCGCCTGGGCGTGTTCCGGGACTGGCACCGGGCCGTGTGCCGCCGGGCGGCCTACGGCGAGGTGACCGCCGCGTTCCCCGCCACCCTGGCCCAGAACCACCCCGACGCCCTGCTCTACGTCAACGCCAACGCCGCCCAGACGGCCTATTGAGGAGGCCGCCATGGACAACTCCTTTTATCTGAAAAACGGCTCCGTCCTGTGGAACGGGGCCTTTACCCCCCTGGACATGGCGGTGGAGGACGGGCACATCACCGCCCTGAGCCGCGGGCACCACAATGAGAAGGGCCTGCCGGAGGTGGACGCCGCCGGATTGCGGGTGCTGCCCGGTTTTCTGGCCCTGCACACCCACGGCGCCGCCGGGGTGGACGTGAACGCCGCCGACGCCGAGGGCCTGCGCACGATCGGCCGGTTCTTCGCCTCCCAGGGCGTCACCGGCTGGCTGTGCTCGGTGCTCACCGACACGCCGGAGCAGACCCTCTGGTGCATGGAGCAGGCCAGGCAGGTCATCGAGGGCGGCCCCTGCGGCGGGGCGGCCCTGCTGGGCGTCCACCTGGAGGGCCCCTGCCTGTCCTCCGAGTACAAGGGGGCCATGCCCGAGCACCTGCTGATGCACACCGCCGACGCGGAGCTCTTTGCCAAGTATCAGAAGGCCTCCGGCGGCCACGTGCGCTATACCACCCTGGCCCCCGAGATCCCCGGCGTGCCCGGGCTGATCCCCCGCCTCAACGCCATGGGCATCGTCTGCGCCATGGGCCACAGCGGCGCGGGCTACGACCAGTGCGCGGCCTGTGTGGACGCCGGTGTGCGTTCGGTCACCCATCTGGGCAACGCCATGCGGCTGTTCCACCAGCACGACCCCGCCATCTTCGGCGTGGCCCTGGAGCGGGATGTGTACGTGGAGGCCATCTGCGACGGCCGCCACCTCCACCCGGGCACCGTGCGCCTCTACCTCAAGGCCAAGGGGTACGACCGGGTGGTAGCCGTCACCGACTCCATCATGGCCGCCGGCCTGCCCGACGGCAGTTACAAGCTGGGAGTCAACGACGTAATTGTGGAGAACGGGGACGCCAAGCTGCCCAACGGCGTCCGGGCCGGCTCCACCCTCACCATGGCCCAGGCCCTGCGCAACCTCATGGCCTTCACCGGGGAGGGGGCGGAGACCGTCTCCCGCCTCATGACCGCCAACCCCGCCCGCCTCATGGGCTGGGCCGGCAAGGGGGAGCTGGACGTGGGAAAGGACGCCGATCTGGTCCTGCTGGACGGCGATTACCAGGTGGCCCGCACCGTGGTGGGCGGGCGCACCGTCTATACAAGATAAGGGAATAACCGAAAGGAGAATTGCTATGCCTCTGGTACCTCTGCGTCCGGTTCTGGACGCCACCGTGAAATATGGCTATGCCCAGGGGGCCTTCAACGTCAACGCCGTGGCCCAGGCCGAGGCGGTCATCGCCGTACACGAGATGTTCCGCTCCCCGGCCATTCTGCAGGGGGCCGACCTGGCCAACGCCTTCATGGGCGGCCGGGTGGACTTTGCAAACGGCACCCTGGAGGACAAGAAGAAGGGGGCCCGCAACATCGCCGAGGCGGTGAAGAAGTTTGCCGAGCAAAGCCCCATCCCCGTGGTGCTCCACCTGGATCACGGCAAGAACTTCGACTCCTGCGTGGCCGCCATTGAGGGGGGGTACACCTCCGTGATGATCGACGGCTCCGCCCTCCCCTTTGAGGAGAATGTGGAGCTCACCCGCGAGGTGGTCAAGTACGCCCACGCCCGCGGCGTGTCCGTGGAGGGCGAGCTGGGCGTGCTGGCCGGCGTGGAGGACCACGTCTTTGCCGCCAACTCCACCTACACCAACCCCCTCTCCGCCATTGAGTTCTTCAAAAAGACCGGGGTGGACGCCCTGGCCATCAGCTACGGCACCATGCACGGCGCCAGCAAGGGCAAGGACGTGAAGCTGCGGAAGGAGATCCCCATCGCCATCAAGGAGTGCATGAACCACGAGGGCATCCAGGGCGCCCTGGTGTCCCACGGCTCCTCCACCGTTCCCCAGTATATCGTCAATGAGATCAACGCCCTGGGCGGGAACATCCAGAACGCCTACGGCATCTCCAAGGAGGAGCTGAAGGCGGCCATCCCCTGCGGCATCGGCAAGATCAACGTGGACACCGACATCCGCCTGGCCGTCACCCGCAACTTCCGCGAGCTGTTCCGCGACCACCCGGAGCTGAAGGAGGACGCCAGGGTGGGCGGCGTCTGGAAGCTGCTGGACGAGAAGCGGGATGCCTTTGATCCCCGCGCCTTCCTGGCGCCCATCATGGACACCGTCATGTACGGCACTGGCGACGAGGGGGCCGTGGCTCTCATTACCGACGCCATGCGCCGTGGCGTGAAGGAGGCCGTGGGCACCCTGATTGTGGAGTTCGGCAGCTACGGCAAGGCCCCCCTGGTGGAGCCGGCCACCCTGGAGGACATGGCGGCCCGCTACGCCAAGGAGGGCTGAGCATGGACGGCATCACCCTGTCCTTTACCGACGCGCGGCCGGTGCTGGCCCCCGGCGCGCTGGAGGAGCAGGTGCGCGCCGCCGCGCCCCTGCTGGCCGAGGCGGCGGCGGGAGAGGAGCGGTACCGGGACAACCTGGGCTGGCACAGTGTGGACGAGGCGGCCGGGCCCGAGCGGGTGGACTTCCTGCTGGAGCAGGCGGCGCGGGTGCGGGCCGACGCCGATGCCTTCGTGGTCATCGGAATCGGCGGCTCCAACCAGGCGTCCCGGGCCGCCGTCAAGGCCCTGCGGCCGGAGGGGGGCCCCGCCATTCTGTGGGCGGGCAACACCATCTCCGCCTGCGAGATGGCCCGCACTCTGCGGGAGCTGGACGGATATCAATCCATCTACATCGACTGCATCGCCAAGAACTTTGAGACCCTGGAGCCGGGGATTGCCTTCCGGGTGTTGCGCCAGTACCTGGAGCGGCGCTACGGCGCGGAGGGCGCGGCAAAGCGCATCTTCGCTACCGGCACGCCGGGCTCCACCCTCCACCAGCTCTGCCTCGACCAGGGCTATACGTTCCTCACATTCCCCGAGACCATCGGCGGGCGGTACTCGGTGGGCAGCGACGTGGGGCTCTTCCCAATGGCGGTGGCCGGGGTGGACATCCGCGCGCTGGTGCAGGGGATGCGGGACATGCGGGATACCCTCCTCGCCGCCCCGGCGGAGGAGAACCCGGCCCTGCGCTACGCCTGCCTGCGCCGGCTGCTGCTGGAGCACGGCTACCGCCTGGAGATGCTCTCCTTTTTCGAACCCCGGCTGGATTACTTCGCCAAGTGGTGGATTCAGCTCTTCGCCGAGAGCGAGGGCAAGGAGGGCAACGCCCTGTACCCGGTGGCGGCCTCCAACTCGGAGGATCTCCACTCCATCGGCCAGTTCATCCAGGAGGGCAGTCCCATCCTCTTCGAGACCTTCGTGGAGGTGCGCGCCCGCGACGCGTCGGTGCTCCTGCCCCCCGAGGCCAAGAAGGACTACTTTGACTACCTGACGGGCATGGACTTCTGGGACATCAACAACACCGCCCGCCAGGCCACCATGCGGGCCCACGGCGACCGGGGCATCCCCTGCATGAACCTCTCCATCCCCGCCATCGACGCCCACACCCTGGGCGGGCTGTTCTATTTCTTCCTCTTTGCCTGCTATCTCTCCTGCAAGCTGCTGGGCGTCAACCCCTTCAACCAGCCGGGCGTGGAGGGCTACAAGGGCTATATGTTTCAAAATTTGGGAAAGCCGGGTGTCAACTGAATGAAACACATTTTTTTGAATCTCAAGCGTTTTGACGTGCCGGTGGAGCTGGGCGGGGTCAACCGCCTGGCCCCCGTGGCCGAGTGGGGCAGGGCCATTGTGGCCGGGACCCAGCAGGGCCTGACGGGCTATGACCCGGCGGAAGCGGAGTTTGTGGACTTCTTCCCGGAGGCCCACCTGATTCCCGCGGCCGCGGCCCGCACCGCCGACAGCCGGGTGGAGCTGGGCTGCCAGGGGGTCTTCCGGGCCGACACCGCAGTGGGCGGCAACTTCGGCGCCTTCACCACCAACCGGCCCGCCCACGCCGCCGCCGCCCTGGGCTGCGGCTGGGTCCTCATCGGCCACTGCGAGGAGCGCAACGACAAGGCGGGCATCCTGGCGGAGGCCGGCGTCACCGACACCGCCGCCGTCAACCGCCTGCTCAACCAGGAGGTGAAGGCCGCCCAGGCCGCGGGGCTCAAGGTGCTCTACTGCATCGGCGAGAAGAGCGAGGAGCAGGAGGCCTGGCAGCAGGTGCTGGGCGACCAGCTCGCCATCGGCCTGGACGGGACGGACAAGAGCCGGGTGGTCATCGCCTACGAGCCCATCTGGTCCATCGGGCCCGGCAAGACCCCGGCCGACAAGCCCTACATCGAGAAGATCGCCCGCTTCGTCAAGGAGCGCACCGGCGGCCTGGACGTGGTGTACGGCGGCGGCCTCAAGGCGGACAACGCCGCCATGCTGGCCTCCATCGCGGACATCGACGGCGGCCTCATCGCCCTGACCCGGTTCAGCGGCGAGATCGGCTTCTACCCCGAGGAGTATCTGGAAATCATCCGCCTGTATCTGGGCCATTGAGGACGGAGGTAAATTATGAAACTGGAATTTGAATACGGGCAGGGCCTGCTGGGCGCGGAGCTGCCCGACAGCACCGATATCTTCATCCCCGGGGAGACAGTAGCGGATCCGCCCTGTCTGCCCCAGGACTGGGACAGCCTGTACGCCGCTACCCTGGCGTCCATCCGCAACCCCATCGGCATGCCCCCGCTGAAGGAGCTGGCCGGGCCGGGCAAGTCGGTGGTCATCGTCATTCCGGACATCGTCAAGGGGGGCAACCAGCCCACCAGCCACCGGAAGGTGGCCATCCGTGCCTGCCTGGACGAGCTGTACGCCGCCGGGGTGGAGCAGAAGGACGTGCTGCTGCTGTTCTCCAACGGCCTGCACCCCCGGGCCACCGTGGCCGAGATGCAGACCATCCTGGGCCCCGAGCTGTTCGGCGAGTTCTACCCCACCGGCCAGATCACCAGCCACGACAGCGAGGACTACGACCACCTGGTGGACCTGGGCTACACCGCCCAGGGGGACCACGTGATCATGAACAAGTACGTCTACGACGCGGACGTGGCGGTGCTCATCGGGCACACCCAGGGCAACCCCTACGGCGGCTACTCCGGCGGCTACAAGCACTGCGCCACCGGCATCTCCCACTGGCGGAGCATCTCTGCCCACCACGTGCCCCAGGTGATGCACCGGCAGGACTTCGTGCCCGTGTCCACGAACAGCGAGATGCGGCACAAGTTCGACCAGCAGGGCATGCGGATGGAGGAGAAGATGGGCAAGAAATTCTTCTGCTGCGACGCCGTGCTGGACACCAAGAGCCGCCAGATCGAGATTCACTCCGGCTGGGCCAGGGAGATGCAGCCCGTGTCCTGGAAGACGGCGGACAAGCGCACCTACGTCCACTGGGCGGAGAAGAAGTACGACATCATCGTCTTCGGCATGCCCACCAACTTCCACTACGGCAACGGCATGGGCACCAACCCCATCCAGATGATGCAGGCCCTGTCCGCCCAGGTCATCCGCCACAGGCGCATCATGAGCGACCGGTGCGTGTTCATCGTGTCCTCCATCTGCGACGGCTACTTCCACGACGAGCGCTGGCCCTACCTGCGGGAGCTGTACGACCTGTTCCAGCACGACTACATGAACATCCTCCCCGACATGAACCGGTACGGCGAGTACTTCGCCACCAAGGAGGAGTACATCCGCAAGTACCGCTTCGCCAACGCCTTCCACCCCTTCCACGGCTTCTCCATGATGAGCTGCGGCCACCTGGCCGAGGAGCACACCAGCGCCATCTACATCGTGGGCGCCCGGGAGCCGGGCATCGCCCGCGGCATGGGCCTCAAGACCCGCGCCACCTTCGAGGAGGCCCTGGCCGACGCCATGCGCAAGTACACCGGCCCCAACCCCAACATCCTGGCCCTGCCCCGCACCTTCACCACCGCCGCCGTCCACCTGTGCATGAAGGACGGCGACCTGAGGGGCGTTTGAGCGGAGAGAAGACGAACAGAAGCCCCTCTGGAGACCGGACAGCGGCCGGGCTCCAGAGGGGCCTTTATCGCTGGCAAATTCCTGTTGAGAGTTCCTGGCGGAACGGCTCCGGCCAACTGGGCGTGTGCCGCAGCTTAGCTGCGGCACACGCCCTTTTTGCATTCTGGAGAACTGATATGCGTCCAACGGTTTCCATGCAAAAGGTACGCAAATAAAGGATAACCTTCTGGAATGGGGCGGTGAAAACTGTGAATTTGTTTCTGAGAGCCATGTCGTTTATGATAAGTACAGAAATAGGGCTGTTCAGCGCTGTAAAACTGGAGAATTTAGACAGTATGGCAGCCACATAGGAGGGACGTTCTATGAGTGCAAACGCACACACCGCCGTAATGACCGACTTGGAGCAGCGGATTCAGGATGGCCGGCAGCTCTCCGCTCCGCGGCCGCGCATCAACAGGATCATGGAGGACCGCTTTTACGGCCGGAAGCCCCGGGTGGATATCCAGCGAGCGGTGCTCTTTACGCAGTCCATGATGCAGACGGAGGCCTATCCCCAGGTGCTCCGCACCGCGCTGGCCATCCAGTACATGATGGAGCACATAGAGGTGGTGATCCAGCCCCATGAGCTCATTGTCGGCACGGCCGGCGGTCCGGGCCGCTACTGTGTGCTATATCCTGAGACCCGGGGCGGCCAGTTCCCGCGTGATCTGCCCAAGATCCTCAAGGCGGAGGGCAAGGCGGGCTACGCCATGACCCAGGCGGAGGTGGATACCGTTCTCAACGAGGTGGTTCCGTACTGGAAGGGCAAGACCTCCCATGAGCTCTATCTGAACATGCTCCCCAGGGAGACCCGCAGGGTGATCTACGGCGACGAGGAGTATGCCACCCAAGGCCTCATCTTTGACGAGGCCAACAACGCCCACACACTGAGCTGGACCGGCTCCTATGAAAAGGTAATCAGGGAGGGCCTGGAGAGCATCATCCGCGAGCTGGAGGAGAGGAAGGCGGGCATCGAGGGCAACCTGCTGCACAACCAGATGGACAAGATCTACTATCTGGACGCCGCGATTCTCTCCTGCAAGGCCATGATTACATATGCCCACCGCTATGCGGACAGGGCCGAGGCGATGGCCGCGGAGGAGAGCGACCCGGTACGCCGGGCCGAGCTGGAGACCATCGCGGAGATCTGCCGCCATGTGCCCGAGCACCCCGCCCGGAACTTCTATGAGGCGGTGCAGGCCCAGTGGTTCCTTCAGGTGGGCTACCGGCTGGAGAACATGAACGGCGGCGGCGTGGGTCTGGGCCGACTGGACCAGTATCTCTACCCCCTCTACAAGGCGGGCCTGGAGGATGGCACCCTCACGGAGGAGCGGGCCATGGAAATCCTGGAATGCATGTTTATCAAGGTGGGTGAGGTGGTCCCCTACCAGGGCAAGAGCACGGCGGGCGGCCACGAGGGCTACACCCACTTTGAGGCCCTTTCCCTGGGCGGCCTGACCCCCGACGGCCGGGACGCCACCAATCCACTGACCTACCTCATCCTCCGCTCCAAGAAGGAGTTCCCCTTCCAGTATCCCGATGTCAGCCTGCGGGTTCACGCCAATACCCCGGATAAGCTGCTCCGGGCCGCCGCCGAGGTGGTGAAGGTGGGATACGGCTGCCCCAAGTTCTTCAACGACGAGGAGTTTATCACCCACTACATCGCCGCCGGCGTGCCGCTGCACATTGCCCGCGACTATGCCGCCTGTGGCTGCTGCGGGGGCCGCCTGCCCGACTATGAGACTTACCTGGCCGCGGTGTGCAACCTGAACATCACCGCCGTCCTGGAGATGGCCATGAGCGACGGCTGGGTTCACTTCGGGGACGGGAAGTACGAGAAATTCCTGGATACGCCCATCCCCGCCGGACAGATTCAGAACATGGACGATCTGATGGTCAACCTGGAGGCGGCGTTTACCTTCTTTGTGCGCCACATCATGAAGCGCACCGGCACCCTGGAGCAGAGCAACGCCCTGAAGCTGGCCTGCCCGTTTACCTCCGCCCTCAGCGAGGCGGGGCGGATCAACATGAAGGATCTGCACCAGCCCTGTGACAGGGACTACGGCCTGTATATCGACAACGGTGCGGTGAATGTCATTGGCATCGGCACCCTGATCGAATCGCTCTCCGCCCTGGATGAGTTCGTATTCCGGGGCAGGGAATTCACCCTGGAGCAGGTCCGCCAGGCGGTAAACGCCAACTTTGAGGGCTATGAGCCCATGCGCCAGAAGCTGCTCAGGGCACCCAAGTTTGCCAACGGCGACCAGCACGCCCTGGAGCTGGCCCGGCGGTTTGACGCCATGATGCAGAACGTCATTGTCCGCCACCGCACCATGCACGGCGGACAGAAGCACCTGAAGTTCGTGCCGGTGGCCTCCCACGTGGCCCTGGGCGGCAAGACCATTGCCACACCCAACGGACGCAGGGCGGGCGTGGCCCTGTCCGAGGGAATCTCCCCCACCCAGGGCACCGATGAGAACGGCCCCATCACCACGCTTAACGCTGTGGCGGCCATCAACAGCCATGCCCACGACCTGACGATGCAGCGCCTGCTGAACATCAAGCTGTCTCCCGCATTCCTGGAGGGGGAGAGCGGTATTCAGAACTTTATCCAGATCATCCGCACCTTTGTGGATCTGAAACTGTGGCACATTCAGTTTAATGTCGTCAACCGGGAGACCCTGCTGGCCGCGCAGAAGGACCCGGACAAATACCGCAACCTGGTGGTGCGTGTGGCAGGTTACTGCGCCTACTTCACCGACCTGAGTGAGAAGCTACAGACGGAGATTATCAACCGTACCGAGCACACCAGCATGTGCACCGAATAAACCATCCGCAGGAGGGAGGTGGGGCGGCATGAGCCAATCCGCAGTGGGAACCATCTTCAATGTGCAGCGCTTCAGCCTCCACGACGGCCCCGGCATGCGGGATCTGATTTTTCTAAAGGGCTGCCCGCTCCGGTGCGAGTGGTGCGCCAATCCGGAGTCACAGCATGCGGAGCCTGAGTTGAGCTGCCGCCCTTCCAAATGCATCGGCTGCCGGGCCTGCACGGCTGCGTGCCCCACCGGGGCCGCCGCCGTGGCGGCAGGCGGCCGGATTCAGGTGGACCGCGCCGCCTGCCGGAGCTGCTTTGCCTGTGCCCGGGCCTGCTGCTCCGGCGCGCTGAGCCGGATCGGTGAAGAGCTTGACGCCAGGACCCTGGTGGAGCGGGTGATGGCCCAGCACATGAGCTGGCGCGCCGAAGGCGGTGTGACGCTCAGCGGAGGTGAGCCTCTGGCTCAGCCCGATTTTGCTGCCGAGCTGCTGCAACGGTTCCGGGAGGAGGGGGTGGGAACGGCCCTGGAGACCTGTGGATACGTGCCCTTTGAGGCGTTCCAGAAGGCCGCGCCCTTTTGCCAGCTTATCTTTTTTGATCTCAAATGTATGGCTTCGGAGGTACACAGGCGGTACACCGGGGTGGACAATCGGCGGATTCTGGACAACCTGATGGCGCTCTCCCGGGAATTCCCTGATTTGCCCCTCCGGGTGCGCACCCCTCTGATCCCCGGCGTCAACGACGGCCGGGAACAGTTGTCCGAAATCGTGCAGTTCCTGCGGAGGCTCCCATCGCTGGCCGACTACCAGCTGCTCCCCTATCACAACTGGGGGGAGGGAAAATACCGCCAGCTGGGCCGGAGCTATCCACTGGCCGGACTGGAGCCGCCGGACAGGGGGGCGGTAAGGCGCCTCAACGACGAGCTGCGGGCTGAGTTGGGCCTGCGGCCGGGACAGGAGTGATTTTCATGGATATCATTGATTTTCGTTACCGTCCGCCCTATGGCAGCTACCGGGAGACCATTATGTACCGGGATCTGGAGCGGGCAAAGCGCTGTTCCGAGGCGTTCGGTATGAACCAGTCCCCGGCTGTGGCTGCCAGGGATATGGAGGCATCTTTAACGGAAATGGACCGGGCGGGCATCGGCATGGCGGTGCTGGCCGGACGCAAGGTACTTCCTCACATCGGCGTTGTGGACAATCAGGATATCGTGGACCTGATCCACGCCTACCCCGGGCGGTTTACCGGCATGGCGGGGGTGGATCCCAGCGACGGGCCGGAGGCCATGGAGGAGCTGGAGCGGTACGTCGTAGGCGAGGGCCTGCGGGGCATCGTCATGGAACCGGGACTGACCAAGACCCCCATGTTCGTGGAGGATGAACGGATTTTTCCGCTCTATGAGCGCTGCCAGGCGCTGGGTGTCCCCGTCATGCTCATGGTGGGCTCCAACTGCGGCCCGGACATCGAGTACTCCAAGCCGGAGCACGCCGAGCGGGTGGCCAAGGCGTTTCCCAAATTGAACATCATCCTCTCCCACGGAGGCTGGCCCTGGGTGACGGAGGCCATTCACGTGGCGTATCGCTATAAAAATGTCTATCTGCTGCCGGATTTGTACCAGTTCAACGGCCCGGGAAGCGGAGAGTACCTGGCTGCGGCGAACTATATCCTGCGGGATCAGATGCTCTTTGGTTCCGCCTACCCCTATGTCTCCCTGCGGGAGGCGGTGGACTACTTCCTGGAGGGGCGCCTGAGACCCGAGGCCCAGCCCGCTTTCCTGGCCGGCAACGCCCGCAGAATCTTGGAGCTGGAGCGTGTGTGAGTCCAGCCTGAGATAAATACAACTTTCAAGGGAGGTCTCAAATGTGAGTACGCAACTGAATGCACAGCAAGGATTGACCAATCTCACTCCGATCAAGGTGATCCACATCCTGATATCCCTGGCAATCATGGTCTGTTTCAAGTTTGTCCCCGCCGCGGAGCCGCTGACCCCTCTCGGGGTGGAGGTGATCGGTATCTTCCTGGGGATGCTCTATGGCTGGCTGATCGCCAACGACTCCTTCTGGCCCAGCATTTTCGGCCTGCTTTTCCTGGGCCTGAGCAGCTACTCCACCGTACCCGCCGTCCTGAGGGATGGCTTCGGCAATTCCACTGTCCTGCTGCTGTTCTTCTTCTTCGCCTTTACCAACATCATCAGCGCCGCCGGTATCACTGAGTATATCGCGCGCTGGATCGTCAGCCGCAAGGTTGTGCAGGGCAGGCCATATCTGCTGACCCTGATGATCTTCTTAGCCATGTGCGCGCTGGTCATCATGGTTTCCTGCGCTGCGGCCACCATGGTAATTTTCCCCCTGATCAAGGAGATCTGCCGCCTCTACGGCGTTAAGCCCGGCAGCAAGTGGGCCTCTATCACCCTGGTGGGCACAATCTGTGTGGGCTGCTCCTTCTACATGCTGCTGCCGTTCAAGTCTCTGCCCGCCGTGGTGTTCTCCAGCTATACCCAGATGTCCGGCGGCGACTCCATCGCGCTTGTCCCCTATCTGGCGATCGTGGTCGTCATCACCGCTATTACCATGGCCCTGCTGCTGGTGCTGATGAAATTTGTCCTCCGGTGCGATGTCAGCGTAATTGCCTCCAGCAACAAATCCATGGAAGAGCTGCCCAAGCTGAGCCGGTATCAGAAATTTATCATGGTCTTCTTTGTGGCCGTGATCGTCCTGCTGCTGTTCCCCTCCTTCGTGCCCAAGACCTTTATTGTCAGTACGGTGCTGAACAATGTGGGCGCCACCGGCATCCTGCTGGGCGCTGTCGGCGTCTATATCATGGTCAGTCTGAAGGAGGGCATGCCTGCCGTCCAACTGTTCTCCAAGAACATTGGCTGGTCCATCATCTTCATCCTGGCCGCCGCTCTGAGTATCGCCGATGCCATGGCCGCCGAGTCCACCGGAATCTCGGCCTGGCTGGTGGAGCTGATCACGCCGGTGGTCCAGGGCAAGAGCCCTCTCGTCCTCACCGCAGTAATGTGTGTCGTGGGTATGGCCCTCACCAACGTGGCTAATAACATCGCCACCGCAGCCATGCTGACGCCCATCGCCTACAGTGTGGGCATCGCCTGCGGCGCCAATCCGGCGGCACTGGCGGTCTGTGTGCTGCTGGCCACCAATATGGGTATGGCAACCCCGCCCGCCAGTGCTCCTGCGGCCATTGTCCACGGCGAAAAGGAGTGGATTCCCGGAAGTGACGCCGTGAAATACGGCCTTGTCTGCTGCGGCATCACCCTGGTTCTTATTCTGGCCGTGATCTTCCCCATGGCAAACGTCATGTTCTGATGCAGCAGGGTCTGGAGCATACGTGAAAAGCCCCGCCGGTATCCCAACAGGATACCGGCGGGGCTTTTCAACCTTTTTATTTGCAGGTGCAATCCTTGAAGTATCGCTTCAGCGCACACACCACCGACTGTTCCTCCCGAAGCAGGGACTTTCCTGATTGGTGGACCAGCAGGAAGGTGGCATGTCCGAAATCCAGTCCATGAACCATGACGGGCTGCACCGCTCCCTGGCTGACAAAATACTCGTACTGGGAGGTAAACCTGGGAAAGATAGCGGCGCACCTGTTCTGCGCCACATACTGCAAGATGGCGTCCTTGCTGTGGCAGCGGAATCCGGCCTCTCCACTGAAATAGTGTCCGAACAGGAGCCAGTTGTCGTCGTTTACGTGGGAATAGGTGCCAAGGGGCACCTGCGCAAGCATCTGAGGCGTGATTTCCCCTGTCAGAGCCAGGGGATGGCCGGAGCCGAGAAACAGGTATTCCGGGTCTTCAATCACCTCGCAGCAGTCCCAGCCGTTTTTGCGGATCCGCTCCAGGGTGGCGGTCGAGTCCGCCTGATTTTCCTTGCGGATCGGGAGCAGGCCGATGTGGACCCCGTTCTCCTCCATTTTGTGAATGATCTCGCTGCGCCGACATTCGTGGAGCAGCAGATTGATGTCGGGGTGCCGGTCCTTCAGGCAGGGGATAAACCCCGCGGAGAGAAAATTGCACATGGTGGTGGTGCTCTGTATGTGTACCTCCCGGGGAACCTCCTCCAGAGGGGTGGATTCCTGCCAGCCGTTCACCATTTGAAGAATGATCTTTACGTCCCCGTAAACCCACTTGCCATAGGCGGTGAGCTCGATGCCGCGGCTCGTCCGCCGCAGCAGCTGGTGCCCCAGCTCGTCCTCCAGGGCGTCGATCATCTTACTGACAGAGGGCTGGGTGGTGTAGAGCTCGTTAGCCGCTTTTGTGAAGGAGCTGTGCTGCACTACTTTATCGAATGCGATAAGCTGTTCGATGCGCATAGCGGAACCTCCCTTTTTCAGGCCGCACCGGGGCCCACAGTCAGATCGCCTCGGATATGGCAGCCCCCATGTCGCTGCAGGAGAGCCGCTTGCCTCCCGGAGTCATAATGTCGCCGGTGCGGTATCCGTCGTCCAAAACCTTGACAATGGCCGCCTCAATCGCGTCGGCCTCAACGGTCATATGGAAGGAGAGGCGGAGCATCAGTGCCGCAGAGAGGATCTCGGCAATGGGATTGGCAATGTTCTGGCCGGCAATGTCCGGCGCTGTTGGCCAGGTCGGACAGGATATCGCCGAACATATTTTCTGCCGCGATTACATCAAAATACCCCGGCCTGCTCACCAGGCGGGCGGCGCAGCCGTCAATCAGAATGGTCTCATAGTGAACCTCAGGGTATTCCTCGGCCACCTTTTCATATACCGTCTGCCACAGCACGCCGGTCTCCATAGCGTTGGGCTTGTTTACCATCGTGACGTGCTTTTTGCGGCCCATGGCCAGGTCAAACGCACAGCGGGCGTGCCGCTCGATCTGTGACCAGGTGTAGACGCACTCATCGCAGGCGGTCAGTTCGCCGCCGATCTCCTTCCTATACTTGCCCGCATAGAAGATACCCGCGGTATTCTCCCGCAGAACAATAAGATCCAGTTCCCGGGCCACCGTATCCTTGAGCGGAGAGGCCTGGATCAGTTGGGGATAGACCTTGGCCGGACGGATATTGGCAAAGAGCTCCATGCCGCGCCGGAACGAAGCCAGGGCCTTCACTGCGGCCTCCTTACGGCTTGGGTATTTTTTTGTGCCGTTGGCGCCGGTGAAGGTGTATTTGCGGGGATCACCCACCGAGCCGAACAGGATGCTGTCGCAGGAACGCCCCAGCTCATAATCCTGCGGACGCAGGGCATCGCCGTAGGCCTCCAGACCGGCGACACCGCCGATTATATCATAATAATGGAACGTGTGCCCAAATTTCTGTGCGACCCGCTCCAATACCTTAATACTTTCGTTGACGACTTCCGGACCAATTCCATCCCCGCGCAGAACGGCAATTTTCTTTTCCATGGCAGGCACACTCCCAATCTTTATAAGAATATATACGATTTGTTTTGTGCAATTTCATTATACCAAAGCTTATCATGTGAGAGAAATTCCAAAACAAAAGGGTTACCTTCAGAAAAGTTATGGAGGGCTTTCGCTCCGGCGTATGCCCGAGCGAAAGCCAGGCCCCCGGAGCAAAACGCTCCGGGGGCCTGGCTTGAGAGATGTAAAAACCCGTATGTTTATCAGCAGTATAAAAGGGCCCGCCCGTTCCCGCCGGCCGATTTTCGCCTGAAAGCGCGCCATACATTCAGCGGGGAATCCTGGAGCCGATGAGTAAGACAACATCATTGCTCCCGAAGCAATCAATAGACCATCTGCGGCACCAGGCTCTGCTGGGGCTGCACAGGTGAAGGTCCGGGCAGCGGACCCTTATCGGGGGGATGACGATGGCTGCGCCGGAAGCTGGCGGCCGGTGTGGTCGATGGTGTAGTCCACGTTGTATTCCCCGGGGAGAATCAACTCGGAGATGGGGACGAAGGTGTAGCCCTCCTGTAGCAGGGTTTCGAGGATGGCGGGCAGGGCCTCGGGGGTATGGAGGGCGGCGTTGTGGAAGAGAACGATGGACCCGGGCTGGACCCGGCTCACCACCCGCTCCGTGATCTCCCCGGCGGGGAGATCCTTCCAGTCCAGACTGTCCACGTCCCACTGGATGGGCTCCATCCCGATGGAGCGGATGGACGTGATTACATTGTTGTCGTATTCTCCGTAGGGCTGTCTCTTATACACATCTCCGAG
>OWIA01000318.1_pt1 | contig 20007 bp, 6 predicted proteins | sample 1732881 | NCBI WGS metagenome assembly OWIA01 (sample SAMN05065764, study PRJEB22554) | human gut metagenome | biome: ENVO:2100002; feature: ENVO:00000062; material: ENVO:00002003 | host: Homo sapiens | place: USA
TCTACACCTATTAAGTCGTCGGCAGCGTCAGATGTGTATAAGAGACAGTCTCCGGGTCGGGCACCTTGTCGCACCATTGGTCGCCGTTCTTGTAGCGCAGGTTCCGGGCGTGCTCTTTGCGCAGGTAGAGCATAGCATCCCAATCTTGCGCACAACGCCACAACAGCGAAAGGTTTTCGTTCGAATACCGCAGTCCGCTGCGCTCCTGCTCGCAGCACGTCTGCGCGATGCCTTTGCTGGCTTGGGCCAATAGCTTCAGTTTTTTGGTGTCAATATTCTGTAACATTTTCGTCCTCGTTGAGAGTTTTTACCATCGTTTCGTTCAGTTCTTCCCGGAGCCGGTCATATTCCGGTGTGTTGGGGCGGGTGTCAGATAGGATTTTCCGTAGCTTGTTCACGGCGGTTTGGTGGGCTTTAAAAATCGTAATCCGTTGCAGGTTCCGCTGCACCTCGGGGTCTTGGCGGTCGAGCGCTGGGCCGAGCCGTTTGTACTTTGCCGCAATGTTGGTTAAACAGTCTTTGAGGTTGTAATAGCTGCCTGCTGGGTTCTCGGGCCGGGCGGTGCCGTAAAACCGGTTGAGTATCGGCAGATCACGGCTACTGATTTCCTCGCCGGGGGTCAGTATGGCCTGTGTCGTATGTACCATGTCTTTGGCAAACTTCCCCATACCGCCGCCGTAGTAGGTTAAGACGTGTTCAACGTGGCTGGGGTTCCATTCGAAGATACCCCGCAATAACGGGTCTATCTCGCCATTCTTGCGCTGGCCAGCCGGTGTATTCTCGTCGCCACCTCCTAATCGGTTGATGCCTCGGCAGAGATAGTATATGGCCTTATTCACGTTTTTAAGGCCCATTTCAGATAGTGGGTAGTTGTTGGTTGTGCCATAGGAGCGACGCCCCACCGGATAACCGAAAGCATCCTCACCGGCATACCAGATGTCATACCACGGAGTTAGGGCCGTAGGTATCAGCACGCGGGTTGCATCTCCTTTGGGGGACGGTGAAGCCACGGGGGAGAAATCCTCGTACAGCAGCGTCAGCATTGTCCGGGCAGCATCTTCGGCCCTAACTTTGCCCCGGTAGAGGTCATGCAGCAGCGAGCCTATACCATAAAATGCCCGGAACCCTTGCGGAAGTGGAATTTTTAAAAAACCGTTCTTTCCCATGTACGGGATTATAAGGTGGTTCCGCTTCTCGTATTCCGAAACGACCAGATCGCGGCCATCGTCGCCGGAACCCGCCAAAAAGAAATCGAGTAGCAGGCTGTCGAGGAACCCGGCAGCGGCCAATGAAGCAACGACTTTCGCAAATCGCTTACGGTTTTTGAACGCTACGCGGGCAATCTGGGCGGCTCCTTGTACTGATGCGTTGAAAAAGACGTAGAACATACCCAGCGGACGTGTTGCCGTTCCGCGCCGGTTAAAATTCACCGTTACGTTCTTCGCTTCGTCAATAGCTACCAGCAGCGATTTGCCCTGATCGAGTGACGCGAGGAATGTAGCGAAACGCGAGGTGTTCTCGGCGACTTTCGACGCATTTTCCAATCCCGTAGCTATCGCTTTCGCACCGCTTTTCTGCGCTGCATAGGAGAGCCAGATGCCGGGGCGCTCGCTGGGCTGCGCTGCTTTTGCGAGCTCCGCAACGCGGCCCGTGCGGAACGCTACATAACGCTTGATCTCCTTTTCAGCCTCGGCTACATCTTTACTATGCACAAAACCTGTTTCTCCACCATTATCCCGGAAATATTCGTAGAGTGCATCCATCACACGCTCGGGCCCGTATTGCTCGATCAACATTTTGCGGTCGGCGGTATTGAGTATGTCGAGCCGCCCGAGCTCTGCCACCTTCAGCGGTGCGGATTTACCGCGCACGTTCCGCGTGATCGTCGCCATGCTCGGGGGAATGTTGCGCATGAATCCGCGCAGGTCGCCGCCGGGGTCGATGCCATGTATCAGCGCGGCGTGTTGCACGTCACGCAGAAAGTTCGCTGCTACAAATGCCGGATTTCGGGATGTGAACGCTTGGGCCAGCCAGCGTGTCGCGTTGCCCACGGTGTCGTCCAGCCATTTTGGGATAGTCAGTCGGTTGTACTGATTGATGGCATTGGCCACGGCTGGATCGGCGAATGTTACCATGTACCGAATCCCGTTTACGAAACACTCTATATTGCGTTGTCGCTCGATGGATTGGCCCATGTGCCCCTCGTTCTCAAAACGGCTGTCGGCCTCTGCCGGTCGCACGATGTTTAGGCGTTCGGTTTCGTCGATGCGGTTTTCGAGGTAAACGGCCAATTCGTCGTCATGGGCATTTAACGCCGCATCCAGTTCCTTTTTCAGCCGTGCGATTTCTTTGCGTGCAGCCTGCGATATTTCTATATCCTCAACGGACGGGTTAATAGTCGTTGTTACCCAGCGGTTCCCAAGCCCCTTTGCCAACCAGACCTTATCTACGCGAAACAGATCATCCGAGCCCCGGCTATTGTTCTGTGCCAAACGCAGAGCCGCCTGCCGTGCCCGGTTGGTCTTGGCCGCGATGATAGCCCCAATGCCGATGTTTACCATTTGGGCCACGGGGTTTCGGGGCTTATTCGTGCGGCCCTCGGCTTCATGTAGTACTTGCCGTAGCGGTCGCGGGCCACGGATTTCGTCCATAAAGTCGTATATTTCGGTTGCGTCGAACGCTTGCGGGTTCCCCTCGCTGTCCTCAAAGTTGTAGTCGTAATCGCATAAGGGTACATAATATGCCCAGCCGTGGCCCTTTATCAACTTTCGGTGTTCAGGAGCGAGCATCCCATCCTCAACGAGAATGTCGAGTACCCGATCATTGGCCGCATTGATCGCCTGCCATAGCTGTTGTGTCTGTTCGTCTCCGGCCCGACGGCGAAAGTCGGCAACCAGCTTGCGGGCATACTTATCATTCCACGGATCGCGCTGATCTTCGGAGAGCGCCGCGATGCCCGAGGCATGGCGTTCGAGTGACGATTCGGCTGTGATATAGTCAATGATATTATCCTCGGTCATTCCGGTCTGCTTGGAGATACCCACAATACAATCCAATATGGGGTCTAAATACTCTTTCGTGTACTTGTCTATCGCGGTCTTTGTGACGCTTGATAAGTGGTTTAAGTGCTTGTGTAGGTCTGTCAGATCGTCGATCTGGCCGCCGCGCTGCTTTATCACCTCTTGTAGTTGCTGCACGGGCAGCGTGCTGTCTATGAGCCGGGTGTATTGACGGTTTTTCCAACTTTGTTTGTCGTAAATCACCGTAGGTTCGATATTGCCGCTGGGGGCCATTTCGGGTTGTTTGCGCTTCTGTTTGAGTAGTTCCTCAACAAATTCTCCGGCATACTTGAAATTCTCCGGCAGCGGGCGTTCGCTGGCCATCGTCCGCCGCCGTAAGGGGCTGCGGTACTTATCCGACATGACAAATTGCAGGTGTCGGCTCATGGTGCGCATAATCTCCTGCTTGGTCGCTGACGGGAGTGTAGCTACCAGTTCGTCGATCACCCGCCGGTAACTGTCTTTGTCGGTCAATTTTTGCAGATCAAATAGTGCGAGGTATTTGCGCATGGATTTGAGCCGGTCGGGGCCCATGTGGTCGATGATCGTTCGGCCCATGTCGTCGATTAGGGCATAGGCTCGTAATGCGAAATCGTTCGCAACGTGTTCGTTCTCGAATAATGTTCCGATAATGTGTCGTTCCTTAACATATTGCTCAACGGCATATCGTTCGATATTCTCCGGGATGGCATCGTCGAAGATCACGCGGTAACGGGTGTCGCCGGGAACGCTGTAAAGCTGCTGCCGGATGCGGTGTGCGGTGGCAGCTTCGGTTACGGCTGCGCCTGCGGTCTTGGCCGTCATACGACGGTGCTTCGACAACCATAGCATATAGGCGATGTCCCGGTCGCTGATGCGCAGCGGCAACCTCAACGCCTCGCGGAGCATGGAGCGTATGCGCCCAATGATGCGGGCAAAGCGGCTCGGGGTGATGTTCCCTTCGGCCAGCCGCGCAAGATATTCTTCTGTGGCGAGCCGCCGGGCCTCAACAGCCGTCAGTTTGCCGGAACGTTGTTTTTGCTCTTGGGCCATCATGTCGGCCACGGCCCGAACGCCGGTTTCATCCAGCGACTTATGAACGTTATCGAGGAATAGCCCGAACCGTTCACCCAGCAGGGAACGCAGCCCCATGTGGCCGACGATCTCGTGTAATACGGTCGCCTCGGCATCCGCTCGGGTCGTAATATTCGGCATGACAATAACCACCCGGCCTGTGGTCGGGTCGTAGTAGCCTTTGGCCCGACGTTTCCTCCGCAGGGCCAGCGGGTCGTTGTCCGTGATGTGTGTAAGGTCGGCGACGATCTCAACCGGTGTGTTGAGCTTTTTTGCAAGACGGGTTGCCGCGTGCGCTATGGTGTTGTCACTCGCGGGACGTTCGGGGTCAAACCAACTACTGCCATCCCGGAACCGGATGCTGTCGCCTGCGGCATCGTCGAGCAGTTCATCCGGGTCAATGTCTATCGCTTCTTCGTCCGTATCGGCCTTTTGTTGGGCTTCGATCTCAGCCAGTTCTGCGGCCATCTGTGCCTCTAATTCCGCTATCCGGGCCTCTGTTGCTTCCAGTTCTGCCTGTTTCGGAAAAGCCCCGCTAACCTGCGCTTGCAGCCGTTCATAGTCCTGCTTTGCTGTTTCCAATCCAAGTTGGCGGGATTCTATTTCCTGTATGTACCACTTGCCAGAAATAGTATAGGCAACCTGCTCTAAAACATTCGATATTTTGGCTCCGGCATCGCCTTTTATTTCAGGTGCTTCCTCGCATACATAGGATATGCCGCGGAATATCCGAACATCTTTTTCATTTGATAAAGCCCACGTTTTTTTAAGTCCTATCTTTATATCAAATGTCTTTCCGTTGATACGGATTGTAGTTTTTAGCTCTGCGTGATCGCGTTCGGGCGTTTTCCGTAGTGCATCGGCTTCGGCCTCGATGCGCTTGTTTAGTGGGGCAAAGAGTTTTTCATAATCGCCATTTTCGGCTTTCTGTGAGCCATATTCTACTGATACGATTGTATTGTCCGGAAATATCTTCCGAAATTCGTTCCCTTGCTTTTCAAGTGTTGCTATAACGCCCGGTGTCGTGTCAAGTATATTTTGCAGCCATTTGAGGTTGCGGGTAACGTATGCCTGATGCTGGTAGTGGTAGTCGCGGGCATTTCTCAACTTGCGCAGGTTGTTCTGTGCAAGCGACAACGCAAGTGCCGCTTGGCTGCCGGATAATGACGCCATCATCTGTCCGAAATTCGTGCTGTCGCTACTCTCGGCGTCGGGTTCCTCCAGCGTGCGGGATGATATATCGCCTTTCATCACCTGTCGGATAAACGCCTCTTTGATCTTCAAGCGTTGATAGCCGGTTACATCAAGCGTTTGTTTTACGCCCAGCCGCAGAATACGCACCGGTAAATCCATTTTCAGATGGGAATTACCCTGCCGGATGATACGACCAACCCGCTGCATATAGTCCATTGGACGGATAGGCACGTCGAGATTTACGAGAAGGTGCAAACGCTCCTGCATATTAACTCCGATACCGAGTTTTTCAGTAGTACCCATTACTATTCGAACGTCGCCATTGTTCACGCGCCGGAAAAGTCGCGCTTTCTGTTCGTCTGTGTTGTAGTCGTGGATAATAGCGATCTGTTCGGCAGTAATACCTGCAGCAATGAATTTCCGCTTTATGTCCTCAAAGACATTGAACCGCCGGTCGCGGCTTTGGTAAGAATCGCAGAAGATAGCTGCGGTACCCTTATAGTGGTCGGTGGATTTCAGATCGGCGAGAATCTCCCGCACGGCATTATTAACCTTGCTGCCCGGTTCATCCGGAAGATCGGGATTTATCAGCCGAACGTCAATAGCTGCACGCTTTGCCAGCCCGAACATCACCAACGGGATATGGCTGTTTTCCCGCTTCTGTTTCGCGGGCATAGCGTCGAAACGTTCAAGCGTATCCCGGATGCTGCGCATGACTTTCCGCAGGGCCGGGGTTTGATCGAGCATTATATCTGTCGGCTTACCCCCGTCGAGGCGCGGTGTGCCAACCCCCTCGCGTAAGCTGGATACATCCTCCGTCAATACGACATGCGCGATCTGCTGCCAGATCGCCAGTAATTCCGGCATATTCGAATAGCTGGCGAAACGCTGAGCGACCTTAAATTTCCCGTTTGTTCCAAATTCCGCAGATTCTTCGATACTCCCGAAATTGCTTGCAAAGGCATCAAAAGTGTCTATGTTGTATTCCTGTAATACGTTTTGCGGCAGCAGGTAGCGCATGAAAGTCCACATTTCCGCCATCGTGTTGGAAATCGGCGTTCCGGTGGCGAGGACAACATTTTTCCCGCTATTATTTTCAAGAATATAGGTTGATTTCAGCCGTAGACTTTGTGCCCGCTGGGACGCTGCCGGGTCGATTCCTTTAATGTTTTGCAGGTCGGTTGTAAAACCGAGTTTCTTATAGGCATGTGCTTCGTCTACCAATAACGCATCAATGCCTAACTGCTCAAAGGTCATGGTTTCATCCGTGCGACGGTCGAGTAGCCGTTGAGCTTGGGCCCGAGCGTTAGATTTTACCTTTTCCTCCTCTTTTATTGATTTTTCGCTACCTACTTTTTTCTTCTCCAGCCCCTCAATTTCTTTCTTAATGCCGTAGGCCAGTCGTTTCGCATTGTCGGGATTGCTTGCCTCAACCTCTTTCAACTGCTCTACCTTTTCCTCGATCAATCCGTCGATATACTGATTGACCCTAATAGGATCATCGGGTATAGCATCCAGATAACCGTGATACAAAACGACAATATCCCAATCGTTGTAGGCGATTTTGGCGAAAAGCTGTTGCCGCTGGGATGCCGTAAGGTCTTTGGCGGAGGGTACCAGCACGCGGGCCGCGGGATATAATGATTTGATTTCGTTTACAAACTGCTCATAGGTCGAACGTTGAACGACGATACAGGGCTTATGAGCTATTCCGAGCCGCCGCATTTCCATTGCCGTCGAAATGAGCGTGATCGTTTTTCCGGTGCCGACCTCATGCGCAAGTAAGGTCGGGCCTTGCAACCCACGCATAACCCCGATTTTTTGATGTTCACGGGGTTTCTTCGTGTGCGCGGCATTGGGGAAATAGTCGAATGTCGAAACGTCGATCTGACGTTCGACGATACTGTTAAATGCCGTATTGTATATTTCAGTCAGTTTGTCGGTGGTCGCCTCGTCTTGTTGCTTGCACCATTGCTCGAAAGCCTCATCCAGTTCCGTCTGCTTTATGGCTGCCTGCGCCATAGCTTCGGGGTCTTTAACTTTCTTTTCCTTGTTCGTAAGGCTGTCCCACTCCTTTTTTGATAGGTAGGTTTGGGTCTTGTTCATTCGGTCAAGCGCGAGCCTGCTGCCGGGGGCATCCGCTACACCCATGCTCGCATCGACCGTGTTCCCTTTGTTGGTTATTCGTGCAATATATTTGTTAGCCGCAGTTTTGGTGATCTTCGCCTCAACGTTGAACTTCTCGTGAAAAAAACGTTCGTATAGCTCGGTTGGAACCCATGTGCTACCCAGCGAAATTTTTATCTGCGGTAACGGAACGTCCAGCGGGATGATCTTCGACAATGCGCGGATGTTGGCGTTGAACAGGCCGTTTTCATTGGCCTGTTCTGCCTGTAATAATTTGTCGCGGACATTGCCGGATAGGTATTCGCTGCGTTCCTCAACAAGACCTGTAACGGGGTTGATATATGCAAGTTCCTGCGTAAGCATTGCATCTTGTACGTCCTCTTGCGACTTATGGAGTAATTCGGCGATGTAGGGCAGGTCGAGGCGGCCACGGTGATAAAGCGAAAGTGCGATTGCATCTTTCTCGTTTTCGGCTTTTGGCTGACGTACTGGCTCAATGACCCTGCGAGAGAAAATATCAGACTTGGTTATGGTAAATCTTTTCTTTTCACCCGGATTATTCGATTCTTCGACATTTTCAATAGCTGCGATTGCGGGATAGTCTACGTCGTCCCGCAGAAATGTAAGGCTTGTATTCTTTGAAAGTGTACCGTACCGGTGGGTGAATTTGGTGTAAAGATTATTAAGTTCTGCCCGTAACCGTTCGATATTCGGCAGGTCTTTGTTTTCTGCATCGAGTAGGTCGTATATGGTCTTTTTAAGCTCCAAATACTCTTTCAATACTACGGTTTTACTACGGCCCTTTACGTTCTGGCGGTTCCAATCCACAGGGATTGCAGACCCGAATTGGACTATATGCGGTTTGCCGTCGATCAGCGTAAGGGCACCCTCTTTGGTGCCATCTGGGGCTATCATAGTCCGAGTTTGTTCCGGAACCGAGGGGGTTACGGAATACAGATCAGTCGGGAGTGACGCGATGAATTGTTTTATAACTTGGTTTTGGTCGATAGCCACAACCGGAATGCAGCGCTGCTCGGTGGGACGGATTTCTACACCACTTTCGAAGCCGAACCGCATCTGCCCGGCCATGAACTCGGGATGATCGAAATAATATTTGTTGTAAACCATCCGTGCCGTGGCATCTTCGCTTGTAAATCGACCTTTATCATTTTTGACGTACTTAATATATGGAGCCTCGCGCTCCAAAACCGTGGTCTGCATATTCGCCGCGTATGACGACTGCCCGGCCTCGTCCCGTTTACGGATGATGATGATGTCTGCGGATGTTTCAGTACCCGCAGCTTGTTTGAATGTCGCTGTATTCAGACGTACAGCCCCGATAAAATCGGCGTTGCCGTCGGCAACGACCCAGTTACGCAGAGCTGTGCTGCGGTCGAGCGTGCTGGTGGCGGTGATGAACACCCCCAGCCCGCCCGGTTTGAGCTTGCGTACACTTTTGGCGATGAAATAGTCGTGAATGTCGAACTTGGCCGACAGGTCTTTGTCGAACGTGTCGTGTACTTTGATCGCCCCGAACGGCACGTTCGTAACGATCAGGTCGTACCGATTATTGGGGATGCGCTGCTGTTCGAAACCCTCAACCCTTACGGTTGCATCCGGATAGAGTGCCCGCAGGATGCGTCCGGAAATCTCGTCGATTTCTACACCCGCAAGGTTGGATTTTGCACTCAACGCAGCAGGCATAAGCCCGAAAAAGTGTCCGATACCTGCCGACGGTTCCAGCACGGAGCCACCGGCGAATCCAAGCCGCTCGATCATGTCCCAGACGGACGAAACGATCTCGGGCGGTGTGTAGAATGATGTAGTCGTGGATGCTCGGGCCGCCTCGTATTCCTCGGGGGTTAATAACTCTTGTAGTTCGTTGAAATAGGAATTACCCCCTTTAAATACGGATGATAAGCCGCCCCAGCCCGTGAATTGCTCCAATACGGCCTTTTCGTCGGCAGTTGCTTCGCGTTCCTCGGCTTCAAGCTGTTTTACCAATCGGATAGCCGACAGGTTCGCTTTGATCTTGCTGACCTCGCCGTGGGGCGCGATGTCGCGCCCGCGCTCTATTACATGGTTTCGGCTATTTTTTCCAGATCGGCGACGATCTCGGCCATCTGTTCCTCGCTGATCGTGATTGGCTCGGGTTCCTCCGGACAGTAGTCCGGTTTCAGACGTTCCCGGAACAGTTCTTCGACTAACTGCGGGTCGCTCCCGTTCGCCAGCGCCGCTTTCTTCCAATCCAACGCTTTGTCTACGGTTTCCTCTATCCACGTTACCAACTCCCTCGGTTCCTCGCGGTACATACGCAGAAGCATCCCCGGCAGGTATTCGGCCATTTCCCAAAGGGCTGTCCGGGCCCATTCGGTCTGTATTGTTCGCAGGGTTTTCATGGTTGTTTGGTTTTGTGCCGTCCGAGGCATCGGGAGTAGTGGGTTCCGGTGCGTTCTTACGGCGAATATATGAATTTAATTCGTTTTTAGCAAGTTCGGCCATTTCACCGACGGTAATATCTGCCGGGGCATAGCGGTTTGGAGCATCGAGCAGGTATGATTTTGTGGTCGTGCAGACACGGTATAGGATGGGGCTACCGGCTCCTAATATATCTTCAATTACCAAATCATCAGTATAGTCGCTACTGGCTATATATCCAGAGGGATGAACGGGAATATTTATGTATATTCCGTATTCGGAATCCGCCGGCAAGAGCGTGATGGAGCCGTCGCCGCCTGCCGGTGCGATATTAGTTTCGGCATATAACGTCTTACCTTTTTTGTCTGTTTTATGTTCCCAGCCCAGCGCCTTTACGAGTTCTTTACTGAACTGCGTAAGGTCTTTGCGGAATTTTTTCTCGGGCCGCAGATTGCCGGTTTCGTGTATGTCTTTCTCCGTGGTTCCAGTAGTGTCATAGCGGCCTGCCAGACGGCGCTGTGTGTCGGCTTCGGGGACTATGGCCGGGCTCGGTGCTGCTCCCTGTCCTGCCGCAGATTGCGGCTTGTCGAGGCTGTCCAGATCAAAGTGCATCACGTCGCTGTATGTGTCCATTTGCGCGGTATATTCTTCCATGCCCGGCATGTGGAGTGCGCCTACATAGGTCGGCTTGAGGTAAGGCCGGATAGCCTCCCCCAAATCGGCGAGCATCCGCCGGGCATAATCCGCGAATCTTCGGGCCCCGGCCTCAACATGGAACGCAGCCATTTGTGTACCGATAGCGAGTATTTCGGGGTCGAATCCGGTGTTAAGCTGGCCGAGCTTGGCCCGCATCTGCCGTTTCAATTCTTCGTATCGCTCCGACGTTACCAGCTTGTTCTGGGCTCCGTACTCGGTCGGCTTTTCTGCGGCATTGTATTCTGTATCGCTTTTTTTCTCTGCACTTACCGCCGGGACGAGGTGTCCTGCGTTGTTGCCGGTGTATGTTTCGGGGGCTGCTGGCATGTCATTTAGAGGGGCCGGTGTTGCCTGCATGTCGGGGCGCTTCTGCTCGGCTCGGAATGCTTCTGCATCCTCAGAGGTGTTGAATAGAAAACTACGGGTGTAACTGCTATAATAGCCGTCATGTGCTTTGGCCCTTTTTTTCAGATCGTCGAATATAGCCCGCTCTACCCGGTCGGCCAGTTTTACGGAGTAGAGTTCGGCCCCGGTTTTGGAGTGTCGTGTATGTTCTGTTGGCTTGAAGATCGAACTTTGCTCCGTCGATGGGCTCGTAGCTTTCATGCTGGCGCTGGCTTGGGCGGCCTGCATTTTCTCTAATTCCGCAAATATGCTGTGGCGGGATGTGAGTACTTGTTTCCCGGCATATTTCTCGGCAGCGGCATTGACCTCGGCAACCAGCTTGATAGCAGCGGTAGCGTCTTTCTTTGCCAGTCGCCGAACATCCCGCACGAATCCGGCTTTTATCAGATCATTATGTAAGATGCTGAAAACCTTATCCGGAAAGGTCTTGATTGCATGGGTAAGGTATTGGTTATATTCTGTTCTGACAGCCGGGGTAAACTCTGCATCGGTGGACTTTGGCCCGACAGGGGCTTGCGGGGCTGCTTGGGGCGTGTCATTGAATGATAGGCGTTGTTGCGCACGGTGGGCCGCAATCGCATCGGCAATGATCTTTCCTTTCGACGCTTCTACTTTGAATATGGTTTCTTGCAGGTTGTCTATTTCAGCCTGTAAAGGTTTTAGGATAGTTTCAACGACCTGCTGGGAGAAATCGCGCGGAACGTCAAACAAGTTGCCCTCTGCCGTGTTTTGCGGCTGTTCGAAAAGGATAGTTTGGTTATCCTCGTTGTATGCGCTCCCGATGGATTGCTTTTCTCTTGTGTATTGGGCCTGTTTGCGTTTGAGTGCCGCCCGGAGTTGCTCTACGGTGGCATCGGTGGATGCGGCGGCGTCCTCGGCTACCTTTCGTTCTTCGTCGGTAAGGTCGCCGGATATTGCGTCCAGTCCGCGTCCATGTCGAACTGCTCGCGGTTCGCTTTCCGGTTGTCCGAAATCCGCATCATCACCTGTTCGGGGGTCACTCCGTTCGCCTCGGCCAACGTCGCTACTACTTTCGCCATCCGCCGCAGGCGCAGGTTGCTCGGTTCTTTGCGAATTGTTGTCATTGGATGTAGTCTTTGGTGTTTGTTCTGTTGTCGGGGCTGGTTTGGCGGCCAACGCTTCAAAGTTAGCATTTTCCGCAAAATTATCCGTTCCCTCGGTAAATAAATTGTCAATCTCGGCCCATTGTTCGGGTGTAGTCTGTCCGGCCCATTCGACAAATGCGCTGTCGTATAGTAGTTCATCCTGCATTTGCGCCACCCGTGCCTCATGCTCCTGCATCTGCTCGTATTCTTCGCCCGTCATGTCATCGTATGGGTGCGGCTCGATCTGGTGTAGCTGTGCTGCGGCCATGTAAGCCTGCCGGGGTGAGTGTATGCGCGAAAGGACATCCAGAACGGCATCTTTGATCGTCATGTCGTCCATATCCCAGCGGTAGCCGTTCCCCTCGTTGTTTCCGGCCCCATACTGAAAATAAAGCCTCTCCGCATATTGGTCGGGTGTCATACCGTCGGGGGATAGGATGCCGACGCGGGAGCGACGCTCGCTCTCGCTACCGGAGAACCCCAACTCGCGGGCAAGTCCGCGCCGTTGACCGTTATCTTTCCATGCGAATTTAAGGCCGCTGGCTACGTCGCGCAGTATCACGTCCTCAATGGATAGGTAGTCGCCCAACTCCGCAGCGGGTTTCGCATACGGGGTCGGGGTTTCACGCTTGAATTTCGGAATATCGGGCCGGGGATTCCGGGCGGGAACCGCAGCGGCAGGCCCCTCGGCAACGGGCGATTGCGTGGATCTCGGCATGCCCTTACTTTTGTTTTGCAGCCGTTCCAACGCAGCGGAATAAATCTGCACTTGGTTCGCGTCTGTTGTGCCGTCGATCATACGCTGAATAGCACGCGGGGCCTCGTCTTTGCCCACGGCGGCCTGCATGGTTTCTGCGAGCCGTGCAGCTACATCTTCTTGGGGTGTAACGTCCGTAGGCATGATGTCGGCTTGTCCGCTATTCGTGTCATTGTTGCCGAGGGGTATAGCTGCCTCGGTGGGGTCTGTTTCTTGAATCTGGCTTGCGGGCCCTTTGATTGTGTGGAGCGGTGCCGAAACAAATTGTCCGTCGTCCAGTTGGAGCACATAGCTACTGCCATGTTTGCCGGTAATGCGGCCACGCACACCGTCTGTCGTTACAACCTCGTCGCCATTCGTGTACTGCGGAGCTTCGGGTGCCACAACGCGCACTACCTCGTCGGGGTCTATGCCCGCTTCGGTGCCGATCTCCATGTCCTGTCGCTGTTGACGCTTCTGGTGTTCCGCTGCGGCCTGCTGTTCGGAGATTTGTAACTGTTCTGCCGAGAACTCCGCAACGGGCGTGCTTGCGAAGCTCTCGAACTCCGCCCGGTCGATCTGTGTCGGCGTGCCCGTTTCGGTATCGAGGACGAATAATGTTCCGTCGGGGCCCTCGGTATCGAGGTTGCCGGAAAGAACGACGTAGGCTTTCCCGTCGGCGCGTTGTCCAGTGATGATGTCCTCGGTGGGACTTTTACCATCAACACCACGGTAGGCCCATGCGTTCGCAGTTTGCGCTGTCTGCTGGATTTGTTTGCCTTGTGTATCCCCGAGCTCCATGCCGTCGAGGATTTGCCGCTCGATGTGAAACCGGGTATAGTCAGCAGCGTGCGCCGCGTCAATCTGGTTGATGTTTGCCGCCTGCCAATCAATCGCGGCGAGCGCTTGCGACTGCTCGGCCATCGTCGGTTTTTGCATCGCTTCGAATACTTGCGCCCGTAAGGTTTCATTCTCAATGCTTGAAAGCGCCTTTTTCTCTTGCGTTTTCAAAACATGGTTCTTGTGGGCGTAGGATGCGACGTTCGGCAGTTCGAGGGCCGAGAACCCCGCACCCATCAGCGAGGTTGTGAGAAATGTTGTCCAGAGGTTCTCGCCGGAAAGATTTTCTTTCCAGCGTTCATGCTCCCCGGTCAGCAGCGGGGACATGACACCCCCGGCGACTTCCTCTAACCACTCGTCTACGGGGCCGTTCCAAAGTGTACGGTTTCGGAAATCGGTAAGGTACTTGCTGCGGGTATATCCCGGCAGGAAGCGGTCGAGCGAGAGTTTTATACCCAAGCGTCGCCCGATCTGCTCCACGGGCCAGCCCAGCACCTTTTTCACTCCGGCTCCGAGCTCCCCGCCGATATGCTCTGTAAATACGTCCGTGAATGAATCTGCGGCGGCCTTATACATCAGGTTGTACTGCGGTTCGAGGTGTTCGACAACCTCGCCGTTGTCCTTAACCTCGTACTGTCCCTGCGCCCGTTCATGGTAGTTTGAGTAGGTACCCGCCTGTAAGGGTGTCATTACAGCCGCGCTCGCCGTGTATTCGCCCAGCTTGCGAAGCCCTTTCCCCAAGAGCGTTTTCGCTTCCTTTTTGAGCAGCATTTTGCCGAGGGTGTTGGCTCCGCTGCTGCCGATCTTGCTGGTGGCCCCGAAGCCCGCCATATAAGGTAATGAGGCGGCAATGCCGCTGCCGCCCTTTGCGCCGGTCGTTGGCCCGCCCCGTTGGGCCGTGTATTGGTTTATCAGTTCCCCATACCGGAGAAGGTCTATCATGTCCCGCTCCGTAGGTGTGAGATGTTCGCCTTTTGCGGCTTTCTTGAGCGCCCGTGTGATGGCGATATTCTCGCCTAACTCCCCAAACCCCATTGTAGCGAGGTCGCCGAGGGTGCCCCAATCGAACACCTCACGGGCAATGCCGGATGATTTGTCCCCGGCCTGCTTGTCCTTTACGGTTTTCTGGTTTAGGAGCTTCAATGCCCGCTCTGTCGCTTGCATTAGGTAGGTATCATCTCCGCCCAGTCCGGACGGACTACGGAGCGTGCTTGATTTGGCTTGAGCGATAAATGCCTTTTTCCATGCCGGTATATCAGCTTCGATTGCCTCGTCAAAGGGTGCCAGCATCTTTGTCCTGTTGGCATCAGCCCGCTGTCGGGCTCGGTCATAGATCGCCCCTAACTGCTGTTGTAAACTCTCTTTAATAAGCCCCTCGTATACCTCGTTATCCATATCCGGGGTGCGCTCCGGGAGTGAAAACGGCTCAAATCCGGCGTTATCGTCCTGCTGTAAGGCTGTCTGCATAAGGTCTGCCGGTGCAACGTCCGGCAGGTTGTCTCCAGACGGAGCATCTTTGCGTTTGCGGGTCTTTCCCAGACCGGAGATCGCATTAAGCTGTTCGAGTTGTTCAGGTGTGAGTTCGGGGAGTGGCATAGCTATTCGTAATCCAGATAGTAGTTGATAATTTGTTGGTCGCTGTAACCAGCCTCACGCATCCGTTCAGCCTGCGGAGTTTCCAGCACTTTGCGCACATCATTCGAAACCGGGCCCGCGATATAGCGTTTCTCGGGGCGGAACAGGAGCCCCAGATCGGCAGGGGCTTGCGGCTTCTGCTTTACGCCGTTCAGCTTGAGGTAGACGGCACGTAATATCTGGGCTTTCTGTGCCGGTTTGAGCTTCCCAAAGACGAACTGCGGTACCTTTTCACCCGTGTATGTCGGTTCTTTTGTCGGGGTGCCATCTTCGGGAATTATACCCATTTCGCGGCCTTTCTCGTATAGCAGGCTTTCTTGTGCCGGATTGAGCCTTACGACGGTCTGTTCGTCCCGATCGAGGAATTGAACGGCGGATTTATCCGCTGCCGCAGCAGATCGGGCGCTGGCTGCCGCTGCCGAAGCTGCGGCCCGCACTTGGGCTGCTTTGATGTTGTTTTCGCCTCGTAATTTTTCGACTTTCATTTTATCGTCCAAAGTATCGGCTCGTTTCTCTTTTTCCTGCTGGGCTTTCCAGAGGTTGCCGATCAATGTGTCGTATTGCTTTTGGGCCAACGTGTAATCCTGCCCGGCGGCGGTAGCGTCCATGTTGGCGGCTTGCTGCTCGCCTTGTTGCTGGCCCATAAGTGCCCGCAGGCGTAACTGTTGGTATTCTCGGTTCTGGCTGTTGTAGAGTTTATCCCACTCGTCGATCTTTCCAAGCATCTTCATCGGAGCATCAGTGCCGGTCTTGGGAATGTAGCCCTCGGTGGCCATGCCGACAATACCCGTACCCAGCGCTGATAAGAAATTCGACCACGCCGTGATCTTTGCCGCCTTTTCCGCGCGTTTTATCCGGTCGGTGTCCTGCTGGGGCTTCATCGTGTCGATGAAGGCCAAAATCGGGTTCTGGCCGTCCCGGTACAGGTCGGTAGCTCGCTGGCGTTTCTGCTCCCATGTGGCGCGGCGTTCGTCGGCTTCTTTTTGTCGCCGCTGTATCTCGTCAGCAATCGAGAATACCGGTGTGGTTGGCTTCTCCTGTTCCATACTATTTCCCACCTGCAAAATTTGCTAAACCGCCGCCGGAACCGCTGCCCATACCGTAGAGCATGGCTAACTGGCCGAGGGAGCTCCCGATGCCGCTAATCATATTCTGCGTGCCTGCGGCCTTGCCAAGTTGCGCTTGATAGCGCGTCCCTGTAAGGTTGTCCATGCGGGCTTGATAGTCGCGGCGCACTTGATCTTTGTGCTGTTCTCCAAGCCCCGCGATCTGGGCGAGGGTCTGCGAATAGTTTTTGTTGAGCTTGTTGGCGGCGGCAACTTTTGCCTCGTCCGTAGCGCCGCTTTTCACGGCGTTGGTGTTCATGGCCTTTAGTTCGTCCTCGTTGTAGTCCCGGATGCGTTTCAGCATGGCCCGTGAATCAGCTCGGTCGAGGTAAGGCATATTCATTTCGGAGTTGTACCACTCCTTGAGGTTCCGCTCGCGGTCGCTGAGTATCTGATCGGCCTTACGTTGCTTTTTATTGGCAGAAATGCCGCCTGCAATCGACGAAGCGACGGAAATGGCGGCCAATGCGATTAATGGAAACATAGTGTCTAAATTTTATCACTCTGTAAAATTAGCGACCGCGTGTATAAGAATTATCCTTATTTTTGATCGGAATATATCAATAAATCAGCTACTTATGTCGCGCAAAACACTCGACGACGATGAAAAGAACGCAGTCTGTGTGAGATACGTGCAGACGGGGAGTTTACGCGCCGTTGCTGCCGAGTTCGGAATAAGTGCGATGCGAGTAAAGCGGTTATGGGATAGCATAGGCAGCGACCAGCAGCAGGTAATACGGGCATCGGTCGAAGAGGTTCGGCAAGAGGTTGAAACGGTGATCGTGCAAAGCGAGCTCACCGGGGACTATCTGGAACGGGTGATACAGGCCCGAAATGCGGCAATCAACGAGCTCTACAATCGGCTGACCAATATTGTGCATCGCAACAAAATGACGGATAAGAACCTGATAGCAGCCTGTAAAACCCTGCACGACATCAGCATTGGGGCCGAGCAGCCTCAGACGGAGCCCGGCAGCCTATTTATGGTGCTGAATCAACGTATTCATAAGGAAATCAATAACAACTACTACTTACAAGATGGAACGAATGAAACAACCAGTCCCGGTGCTGGGAATCAATCGGGCGGAAACCGATCTGACGGTTAAGGACGGAAGCTGCGAAACGCTACACAACCTGCGTTATGACGCGGGCGCTTGGCGCAATGTCGAAGCGTTTCGGCGTATCGGGGCTGTGACAGATTTTCACGGTTTCGAACTACTCTATAAGCATCCCATGACGGCTGACGATCTGTATATCGCTATTGACACTACCGGAGCCGTTCACGAGGTACGCTATGCGGATGGAGCTTTCTCCTCGACGCAGACGATCATGCCCGCAGTTTCGGGCCTTTCTACCGTCTTTTCGTTCGGACATGTACTTGTTATTGTCACGGATAATAAAGAGCTTTATTTTGTATTGTATGGGGGCGAATATGTCCGCTTTGAGATGCCCGATCCACCGGATATAAGCGAATCAAAGGCGGATAAAGTTCGTTTTGGAGTTGATTTTTATTATCGTAGGTATTGGGAAAACCATGATATAAAAGAAGAATTTGCAGACGGGGACAACCTCGCGCGGCATCCGAATATAGCCCCGGACGGTGGATATTATTATACGAGAATAACCGACCGTGTGAATCAAACGCTACACCTGCCCATGTACAACGGAGAATACTGGCAGGGGGCTATTGCTCTAATGGTGGCTTATAGGATGATGGACGGAACGGTCGTTGCTAACTCTGAGTTGATGATATTTGCCTCTGACGCCGGAGACGACGGTTGGCAAGAGGATTATGGCGATGTTGTGGCCGACGGGATGCCTAACTACGTGCCGGAAAAATACAGAACGGGCATTTTCTTTGGCTGTAAGGCAAAAATTTCGCCGGGAAGCAATACGTTCTACATTGAACCGCAGGTAACAATCAAAATTCCCGCAGGAATAGATACCCGAATCGTTCAAAGTGTCGTAATATGCTCTACTCGTATCGTCCCAATTTACGATTTTGAAAAAACGTGGAAAGATAACTGGAGCCTGTCAGATCGCGGCGGTGGCGGTTATTATCAGACTTATGATTTTAGAAAATTGTTCACGGAAGATGTTGATTTAATGCAAGAACCGTTATATAGGATCAAAGAAATAGAAATCCGGGACTTTGTAGACAATCGACATTCGGAATCATTGTCTTATAATGACATGAAAAATGTCGAAAGTATGCCTGTCTACGAGCCTACACAATCACACCATACGCAAGTGGGGAAATGTTACTATGAGTACAACGGCAGGCTGCATAAGGCGAATTTACGCACGCAGCTATTCCCCGGATATTCGCGTTTTTGTTTGGGAAATGACGGCGAGGATGCTGCGAATTTTGTAACGAAAATGATTTGTACAGTGGATATTGATAACACCCGAAAGCAGGTGTGCCAGTCAATTCGAAATTTCAAACCTACAAGAATCCGGCGTGTAGTGTCATACCCCGATTACAGAGCCATTAAATTTGCGGTTTGTACCAACGATCCCGGCTCTATGGCGCAGCTTTGGTGGTTGGATGTGAACCTTGAATCCTGTAAGGGGAATAACTATGCCTATGCTATTCCATCGCCGACCTCACGGTCTAAATATCCGTCGTTCTGGATGCCCGAAACCCCGATAGAGCATGAAATCTTTGAAAAAGAGGACGATGTATATACAGAGCCTAATCGGGTACAGGTGTCGGCGTTGAACAATTTGTTTTCGCAGCCCTTTGCAAACTCGTATCGTGTTGGACTGAACGAAGAAACCATATTTGCCATTGCGACCGTCGTGGATGAACTGTCAGCCACCCGGTTTGGTGCGTTCCCGCTGTATGTCTTTACCGACCGGGGCGTGTGGTCGCTGGAAAGCGGCACCGGCGAGGTGCTCTATTCGAACATTCTGCCGGTGAATCACGATCAGATCGTAAACCCGAATACTTGTGCGGCCCTTGAAACAGTATATTATATCACCTCACGGGGCGTTCATGCCCTGCGGGGACGTTCTTCCGAGGTGATCTCCCGCGAACTGGAGCAATACCCCGGCGAACTGGCCGAGTATCTTACAGAAGCCCGTATCTATTTTCAATTCAAATACGGCGATCTGATCGTCTTTAACCGTGCCTATTCTTATGCTTATGTATATTCCATAGCAGCAGGCGTCTGGGCGACACGCGACATGGCCGGGCGAGTGCTCAACAATGACGAGGTTGTGACGGCCCATGCTCTCGCTACACTTACCGACGAGCAGATGATCGAGCCGGTCGAATGTTGGGCCGTAACACGACCTCTGAAACTCGGTACAACGGAGTTTAAACGTCTTGAAACCGTCGTAGCACGCATTATGTCGCAGGATTGCTTCGCCCATATTATCGTCGAGGGGTCGAACGACTGTAACACATGGAGCGTTCTCCGTGACGCATGGTGTAACGTTCAGGGCATGGATGCGAGGTTGCGCAGGACACCTCTATCATACAAGTTTTTCCGGCTGCGACTGCATCTGACAGCTAATTGTCGGATTTCGACCACCAGTGTCGATGTCGAGTTCTACCCGCGTTTTGTGGGACGGCTCCGGTAGCTGTCTCTTATACACATCTGACGCTGCCGACGACTTAATAGGTG
>OWIA01000336.1_pt1 | contig 19398 bp, 16 predicted proteins | sample 1732881 | NCBI WGS metagenome assembly OWIA01 (sample SAMN05065764, study PRJEB22554) | human gut metagenome | biome: ENVO:2100002; feature: ENVO:00000062; material: ENVO:00002003 | host: Homo sapiens | place: USA
TCAAAGATGCAGAGAGCTATAAGTTCAATATTTTTTTTGTCACTTATTATTATAGGGTGGCTGGTATATTTCAATGGAGAATGACTTTTATCATTTTTAAAGCGATTGCAGCTGAAGCGTAACTCATCCAAATTTTCAGAATCCATTAATTCACAAACTGTTTTATAAGCTTTGAGGTCAATATAATCATCAGAATCTATAAATGTTACATACTCACCTTGTGATATTTCAAGTCCGGAATTTCTTGCATATCCGAGCCCTCTATTAACTTTATGGATAACTTTAATTCGAGAATCCTGTTTGGCATATTCATCGCACATTTGAGGAGAATTGTCTGGAGACCCGTCGTCCACTAAAATAATTTCTATGTTTTTTAAAGTCTGATTTAAGAGACTTTGTATGCATTCATCAAGATATTGTTCGACATTGTATACAGGAACAATAATAGATAGTTTGATTTCTTTCATATATGTTTTTATAAATCCCACAAAAATTTATACATTCCTGGTTCTCTAAGGAATAGATATTTTAGATATTCATATGCATAAAATAACAAGCTCATCATCATGAAATCTAATACGAGCTTATTCTTGAATGTCGTTGTTATTACCTTTTTATTATAAAGTACATATGCTAATGGAAATGCCCAATACCAATACATAATATCTCCCATTCTCCTAAGAATTTCCAAAGAGTAAAAACATTGGGAAACTATAGCACCACAGATAAATAAATTGTAGAAGAAAATCATTTTTTGATTTTTTTTGAGCTGTAATATATAGTACCCCAAGTATATCAATGAGCATTCTCCTATAGTTTGTATGATTTTTATAATAGGATTACGGTCGTATATATTTTCTTTTGCATCATTTCCAAACCATCGGTCTGCATTATCTGTGTATGCAGAGAATTTATCATTTTGATCTCCTAAGAAAGAGAGTATTCCATTCAGGTAACTGAAATCGAAATTCTTTTGTAAATAGAATGATGCAATAATATATAGTGGAATAGTGGCAAAGGCAGGGAAGGGTTTTTTTATAGTATAGTACAATCCTATGTCAATTATGCAAGTAATGCCATTAGCGGAGTGTATGCTATATGATAAGAGAAAACATACGAGCATGCATGCCCAACGTTTGTATTTAGGCATTTTTTCGTTAAACATGAAGAGCATGAAAATGAATACAAATGTATAGCCAAATGCTTGTCGTATCATGTATTCCGAAAAGGTGGTAAAAGAAATGAGGAATAAAGGTAAAACCCATTTAGAGTATTCTCGGATGGATTTTAAGAAAAACATAGCTCCTAAGATAAACGCGCCTGAATACCAAATGAATATCCAATGAGCTCCTGTATCTAAACTCTTTAGGAAATGATTAAATAATGTAAAGAGTACTTGCTCTTTTTCTAAATCATAACGATATACTTCCATATAATGAATATAATCGTGCCCTCTATTCAATCGAAGTCCTAATATGAGAGTGAAAGTAATGACTGGCCATTTAGCGTATTTCCAATAGTTTTTCTTATCTTTGCTTATGAGCCGTCCAGTTACAATGAAGACAATAAGCATGAACAAGTTTAGAAATATATAAATAAAGTCTGTGGTTATCATTCTATTTGTATATATGAGTTAATTTATTGTGCTATATTCTGATTCGATATTTTGTGGTTATTGTTTATCCAAAACTTTAATTCGTATTTTAACAGGACATAACCATTATTCTTTAGATATTTTCTTACTTCACAGAGTATTAAGCTTGAATATCCTATTACGATATTCTTTAATGTATTCTTTGTGAATTTGAAGAATCTTTTAGCTTTAGCATTATCTTTTTGAGGGACTATATTTGTGAATCTTACTGTGCTGTTTTGGTTGGATATGCTGAATAAATAGGAGCATGCATGAATATATCTCAATTCTTTTGCTTTTCTGTTTTTAAAGTTATCAGATTTTATGTGATGATATATAAGCATTGTTATATGATGGAAAAGTCAGGAGTTAATGAAATATTAATATGTAAATCTTTGTATATATATAAGTTAGTCTAACCTTGATTTTTGATATTAGGTTTGTTCTTTTAGTTACCCAGCTTGCATGGTAATGATGGATAGACCTCGTATTTGGAGTGATAGTCAATTCGCCAGTATAATAGTTTAATGGACAGAAGTATTCATGTGGGTAGATGTAGATGTTTTCAGAAAAGATGATACCGTTTTCGTGTTGGATTTGCATTTTGTGTTCAAAAAGTCTGCTTACAATATATACTACAGTATCGGTGATTTGTCCGCTCCATGATATAAAATGTTTGTTTTGGTATTTATGTAGAACTATCTTATAAAATGGATGGTGCACGGGTGCTGCCATACCTAACCCGGTAGCTGGGTTTAAGGAATCTAATTTAAATTCTGGCTTTTCACATCCCATAAATGCTCCTCTTGCCAGAATATCATCAATGGGTTTGATAAGTTCTACATCTACGTCAAAATAGACGCCTCCATAATGATACAATATCCAAAAGCGTGCATAATCACTTACGAATGCATACTTTTTTAGTTTATATGCTTCGGCAGTATATTTGATAATGTTTACATCGAAGTTATCTTCGTTCCATTCTTTTATTTCATAATCGGGCATGAATTTTTTCCACGATTCAATACAAATCTTAGCTTTGTCTGGCAATGGGGTTCTGCCAAACCAGCAGTAATGGATAGTTTTTGGTATCATTTTTAATCTTTTAAAATGGATAATAGATAGTTAATTGATTTGTCTCTTTCCTGTTGAAGGATTTTATTTATAGTCTGATAATTAATATCTGTTTCTTCTGTTGTGTCATTATCGTTCTTGAAACGGTTCTCTAATCCGAAAGTTTTCAGCATATCGGTAATTCTGCTGTTGTCGCCTTGTGTTTCATCTCCGTTTCTTTTTAAGAAAGAATAAAAGTTTTTGTTATAATTGATGGAAAAAATACTTCCGTGAAAAGAGTCGGTTACAACATATTCACAATGATGAATCAGACTGAGAAATTCGCTTGGTCCTATACCTTTAGGTACATATTGTTTGTACTCTTGATAAATATTTACACTTGCGGGAAGAATGATCAAATTGAGGCTTTTTCTGTTAGCTAAAGACTTAGCAAATTCGCAGATACTTTTTTTTTCGCCAAGAATGTAGCATAGTATATACTTTTGGGAGTGGGCATGGTGGATTTCTATTTTCTCCCATTCTGCTTTATTTAGAAGAAGTGTCGGGTCTAATACTTTATATATATCTTGATTTAAGACTTTGGATAAAATTCTACATCCATTGGTTTCTCTGCAAGAGATTCGGGAGAAATCATTCAGATATTGTTTGAATAGTGCGAGTGTATATTCATCTAATACGCTTTTTCCGATGCTAGGAGCATAGGCATATTTTTTTTGACTATTTTTGAGAAATGAAAGTAGGAATATACGGAAAAATTTTTCACTGACGCAATCAGGATTCCATGTTTGGTCACTTCCGACAATAAATTTTGAGTATGAGTTTTCTATGTCAGGTAATTGATAAGATTTAATATATTTAGATTCATGGATATGAAGTTTTCTGAACTTGTCAAATTGTTGCTTGTTTGATGATTGTAACAGTTTAAACTCTACAGTTGCTTTGAAACGTCGATGTTTAACTCCTCCAAGGTATTCTTTTGCTGTTTGTATATACTTTTCAAAAAGTGATATTTCTTGAGTTGGAAATTTCCAATCAAAGTTTACATACTCTGATGAATATCCTATATTATTGATGGCTTTCCAAAGTGCATAAGCTTGTAGGCAGGTTCCATAATTATAAGCAAATTGATAGGATATAAGCGCTATTTTTTCCATCTTATGATACGTTTTATGGTTGATTTTATGTTTTGAAAGAACGTAGGTTTTAAGCATTGGGAAACGCTATGATTTACACTTTTCCCTTCATTAATCATTCTCCAAAATAGTTCTCTTTTTGTGTGAAAAGGATCAGAATGTAAATAGTTCGTATTACCATTGATAACTTCTGCATAACTGATTGGAAAGTGGTAGAATTCATCTTTGATGGCTTGAAATAACATATTTCCTTTTTCGTTCATAACAAGTATTAGAGACATTCCTTTATCATCATCTTTCTGTGGATAGAATTTAGGCAGTCCCCAAAAATCACCAATAGACAAATCACTCTCAGTACTGAACTCTCGGAATTTACATGACGAGCAGATGGGGCGGCAATATAGGTTCATAAGAAATCCTCTCATATAATTATTGGATAGTTTTCCTTCGCAGATGTGTGTATGTCCGTTAGTTTGGATATCTAAAGTGTAGTTTTTCCATCCATTAATCTTGCTTCGGAATGTGATATTGGAGATATCGTCTGTTACATTTTCTTTTAAATATTGTTTCCATATTCGAGGGCTTGGTACACCATGGCAGCAGAGTTCTACGGTGAATAGCTGGCTTTTATTTGCATTTTTCCCAAGATATTTATTTAATCCAGCTATCTGACAAGGAGTCCCTGTGTATAATACAGGAATATTTCTTTTTAAGAATTCTTTTGTTTGTCTATAAGTATCTTTTATATTACTTTGAATGTATTTACTTCCTTGCAACATCCACAAATCTGATATTTTATCAATGAATTGATGTTCTGTTGTCCAGTCCTTGTTAAATACAACTCCGCATACTACTCCTTTTTGTTGAAGGATATAACAGGCAATCCAATAAAAGATACCTCCTGAAGAGCTTACTTCTCTTGTCTTTACATGATAGGCTGCATGACATTGTTGGGGGGTACGTTTGGGGAATGGATTGATAACAGGGCATACAGTAATACATTTTTTGCATTTGATACATAATTCTTTGTTGACTTGCGGATAGAGAAAACCTTCTTTGTCTTCTGTCATTGTTATGCATTGAATTGGACAGGCTGTTGCACATGCACTACATCCGGAACATTGTTTCTTGTTTGTAATGGTTATCATTTTCCTTTTTTAATTTTTTGCTTGATAACGACTGATATTTGTTTTCGCTCATTTTTATTGAATCCAAAGAACCATATGAATATGACGTTTATGATGACGGATGAGAGAATGGTGGTGAAAAATCTGACAAAAGATTCTTCTAACAAGTATGTTATCCCCCAACATATACAAAAAGCTGGAAGGCAAGCTTTAAAAATTGGCATGACTGTGCTTTTGAAATATTCCTGCATGGAAAAATTGAGCATTTTTTTTATGATCATTATTCTTATGAATTGGGCGATAATTGCAATACACAATTGAGTAATGAATACCATTGTTGGCTCGTGTGTTAATTTAAGTGCAATATAAGCCATTACAGGGGTTAGTAATAAGCATCCGCCTACAGTCATTTGATATTTTTTTATTTTTCCAGTAGCTTGTGCTGCCACGATTATAGGATTAGCTAAAGCATCAATCATGGTGATGAGCAGTATAATTTTAATGAACTTGTCGGTATAGTCAGGGGGAGTATCCAGCCACCAAGTAAGAATCTGATTTGTCTCTAACAATACGGGAAGTGAAATAATGAATAGTAAGAAAATAGATACTCGGCTACTTAAAAATAATAAGAACTTAGTATAATCCCAATTGTAGGCTGCATAACTTTTGGTAATTTGTGGATTGAGGGCGGTTTGAAAATTAGTGGCAAATCCTTGTATCGCATTTTGAACTTGAACAGTAATACCGCGTGCTGCATTGACAGTAGGACCAAAAAATATATTTAGAAGTATATTTAGTCCTTGTGTCTGACCAGCTCCTGCAAGACAACCGAAAAGACTCCATCCAGCGAATGAAGACATGTTTTTGAACATTGTTCTATCCCAAATAAAATGAAAGTTGGATTCGGAAAAGGAATGTTTGCAATAAGTTCCATAGAGTATGCGTATGATGAGTTGTACTCCTAATAGCATAAAGGAATATAATATTAATTTGTCAATGGGGGAAATATTTAGCAGAAAGACTATTAATAGTTTAAGGACGACTTCTATGATGGATATCCATGCAAATGTTTGCATTTTTTCATGTGCAATGATAAGTGCATTATAGGGAATAGAAACCAACATTATCATGGTTGAGAATATTGCACTTTGAAGTACCCAAAAAGCAGCTTGTAGTCGTTCGATAGGAATTGTCATTTTTTCATACAGGAACCATACTCCTATACTTTCTCCAAGAATAAGAATAATAATCGCCATGAGAATGTGAATTTCAATAGCCATATTAAAAGTCTTGGCTAATTGTTTGGTGTTTTTTTCACCTAATGCATAAGTTAAAAAACGTTGTGTCGCTGTAGACATAGCACCAGTAATAGAGGTGAACATGGTAATAAATCCTGCAACTGCATTGTAAATACCAAAGTCTTCTATACCTAAAGTGGCAAGTATAACGCGTGAGGTATAAAGGGTTACTGCCATCGTTAGCAGCATTCTGAAATACAGTAACAGCGTATTCTTTGCTATTCTCTTGTTATTCTCTGCGGTATTGGTCATAAAAAAAATCAAATGATGATATAAGATGAGTAATTGTATTTGTTTTTCATGCGACATACCTTTCAGGAAGAGTGTCTGCAAAAGGTGCTTCTCTGAAAAGGGAAAATAAAATGTATCTGAATATTTTTTAGAGTCTGTTTTGCTTGCCGGACTTGACGATTTATCCGGCTTATGATAGGGAAGGCAGCAAGAGACTTCCGAAAAGGGTTTCTGAGATTGGTGATGCTAAGTTTGAAGTAAATAAGTTGCTTCAGCTTTTCTTTTATTCTTCCAATGTGAAGAAATCAGACTCTTGAAGAGTGACGAGAATGTCTGAATTACTTGCCTTGTCTTGTTGGTTTCAGGCAAATGTGGCGAAAATACCCAAGGGTTTGATGCCGTACCTGTAAGCAGTCTATTTTCTCTTTTTACAGGGGAAGGAGAATAGCTTTATTGCTCTGATAAATTCTTTTTTTTATTTCACTGCTTCCACAAACCCCACCGGCATATCCACTCCGGCATATCCCAGCATTTCCAGTCGCACTACCACCTTGCTGCGTCCGTCCACGTTCACCAGCTCTCCTTCCATTCCCGCCAGAGGGCCTTTGATTACCCTCACCATTTCACCGGGAGCCAGTGGTGTGCTGCACATTTCCACCGCCTCTTCGCTATAGTCCAGCATAAACTTGAAACGCTCCATCTGCAGGTCGGGAATCACGGCAGGTGTATGTTCGCCCCTCAGCACCATGTAGCGGCTCACCGACGAGAGTGTCAGCACTTCCGCACGTTCCTGCAGTGTGGCGTGCACAAAAATCATCATCGGAATCACCACGCGTGTCACCTTCTGACGACGGTGCGCCCATTGGCGAATCTCCTCCTGCACGGGCAGGAAGTTCTCGATTCCCATTTTCGTGAGACGCTCGGCAGTCTTTTTCTCGTGACGGGAAAGCACGTAGGCTACATACCATTTTTTCATTCTATATCAGTCAAGGGGGGAGTGGAAAGGAGGGGATAAGGTGCGCTACGCGGTCGTCAGTGTAATCTCACTGCCGATCCCTCCTTGTTATTCTCTGCAAAATTAGACATTAATTTACGAATTACAATATTTTGTTCATAAAAACTCAAATATTTAACATTGTAATTGCGGATTTTTATATTTTTGCTCCTTTTTAATTTTTAAATATTTTAATAATATGAATAAAAAGAAGATTTGGAAACAAATCAGGACAGATGGAACAAGGTAAGAAGTGTGGAAAAAGAGTTGGAGGAGCTGGAGCGAGACATTGAGAATATATCGTTCCGACAGCTGGCGGAACTGAAGCGGATGTGTAGGAGGGGCTATAAAATATTCTCCAATCAACAAGAAAAGAAGAAGAAAGGGGAAGATTGACCGGCAAAAGAAAAAGAGGCAGGAAGAAGATCGATTGACCTAAAAGAAGGAAGGGGAGGAGTGATAACGGAGGATGTATGTAAGCGTCTCCGTGAGTCTGTATGGCTGTCCTTCTGGGGCTTCTTATACCGTTGGGGTATAAAAACGAAGTGTCATGGATTTAAAAGAATACAGATTGGGAATAATTTGGAAAGGTTCCCTTGGAATATTGTCCTTACTGTTAAAAAGAATAAATAAAAAGAAGAATGCTAATTGTACACTTTAGTTCTGCCGGCTGTTTGTTAGGATGCTGATAAACAGTAGGTAAACGGTGGGTGATTTGGCGTAAAGTGTAATATTCCGTCAGTTTTAGATGTCGTACTTTCGCACATTGCAATTTTGAATTGCAGGCGAAGGGCAACGTTTTTTCCCTATCTTAAATTAAAACCCCATTTTAACATGGATTTTAATGATTTGTGCTCTTTCTATTTTAACGTGCGCGAACAGCGTTGCATTGAAATGTCACTGGAAGAGTTTGTAAATTACATCTGCAACGGACGATGGAAATCGACGGTCGAGATGTATCACCGCCTAATGGCTGAGGGCGATAAGAGTAAAGCCAAAGAGTTGAAGAACAAACTGCCCGGCCTGGTGGTGGCGGGGTATTGCGAGGGAAGCCATGCATTGAAGAACCGCCGCACGTGGAGTGGGAATGCCATGTTTGATGTCGACCATACGCAGGGACGTACACAGGAGTTCCTGCAGAAGCTGAAGGCGGTGCCGTGGGTCGGGGCAGGTTGGCGAAGTGTATCGTACGATGGTCTGAAAGTGGTGGTGCGTATCGAGGCTGCAACAGTCGAAGAGTATGTGCAGGCTTATGCGGTGGTGGCATGGCATATCGGCCGCGTGATTGATTTTCCGTGTGACATGAGTTGCAAGAATCCCACTCGTCCGTGTTATGCGTCGTATGACGAGGAAGCCTTCTGCAAGCCCGCTTTCGAGCTTTTCCCTTGGCGGGAATTCCTCAAGGAGCATCCCGATAAAGCGGCACAGATCATGGAGGAACTGAAGGTGAGACCTGCCGCACCGGACAGCACGACAGGAACCGCTTCGGAATCTGCTTCGGAGCCTGTCTCGGAACCCTCGTCGGGCATGCTGCGCACCTTTTTTAATGACTTTCTGGCCCACAACGCTTTCATTCCCGGAGCAAAGAATGATTTCTTGCTCAAATTGGGACGTATAGCCCGATATAAAGGACTGTCCGATAGTGAGTTGAGACAACTGGAAGCGTTGGCTGTGGAGCGTCTGAGTGATGCCGGGTGTCCGCCCGAAGATATCATCCCGAAAATGGATGCCGGATATCGTTATGTGGATAAAACTAAATTGTCTGATTATCAGCGTAATAATGCTAGTGGTTGGGACCACAAGGACCAGGGACCATCTTTATGCTTTCCCGGTCCCGTGGGAGAGGATGAAAAGGCTGAGAATGAGAAGCTTGAAGCGGACAAGCTCCACAAGAACGCTCCCCGCTTTCCGAAGTCGGTGTACGATGCTCTTCCCGACCTTCTTGTCCGTGGCTTGGAAGCAGCTCGAAGCAGCCGTGAAAAAGACCGTCTGCTGCTGGGGATGCTTGCCAATCTGAGTGCTTGCCTTCCCGGTGTGTGGATGAATTATGCCGACATGTGCTACACTCCTCATTTTTATGCGATGAGCCTTGCTGGTGCGGGGCGCGGCAAGGGGATTGTGACGCTCGGCTCTATTCTGCCCGATGCCATTCAGCGCTATCTGGAAGACAAGAACAAGACGGTGCAGTCGGAGTATGACAAGAAGCAGTTGGCATGGGCGCTGGAAGAGCGTTTGGCCATTCAGGAGAAGCGTGTGCCCGACATCGACAAGCGTCCCGAGCCTCCGGTGAAGCGCATGCTCAAGATTTCGCCCAATATCTCGAAGAGTCAGTTGATTATTGCGCTTGAGGAGGCCGGTGCGCAAGGGGTGGTGATTAATGCTTCGGAGCTGGATATGCTTACCAATGCCATGAAGCAGGACTGCGGAAAGCATGATGATGTGCTTCGTGCCGCTTTTCACCACGAGGAGGCATCGTCTTATTATAAGACGGATAAGCGCATGGTGGTGGCGCATGTTCCTCATCTGGCATTGTGTCTTACGGGGACTCCTTCTCAGCTTCACCGTTTCATTTCGTCGTTGGAGAACGGTATGTACAGTCGTATGGCTTTTTATATCGGTGAGGGACGGTGGAAATGGATTTCGGCAGCTCCTGTGGAGGGCAGCACCGACCATGTGAAGCTGTTCAGGAAATTGAGTGAAGAGGTGCTTCGTATGTTTGTCTTTTTGTCCGGTTCGCCCACCGAGGTGTGCTTTACTCCCGGGCAGTGGGAGGAGCATACGCAGCGTTTCAGCAACGTTCTTCAGGAAGTGGTGAGTGAAGATGATGATTCGCATGGGGCGATTGTGTTTCGTCACGGGTTGATAGCGGCCCGCATAGCCATGGTGCTGACGGCGTTGCGCAAGTGTGAGCCGATGTGGAATGTGCAGCAGTGCCGGTGTACGGATGAGGATTTTCATACGGCAATGGATATGGTGAAAGTGTTGTTGGAGCACAGCTTGCTGTTGTCTACCACCGTGTCTGCTGTGGAGTCGGGCAAGGAACCCAAGCCGATGAAGAAGTTTTATCGCATACGTTCGGTACTGGCAAAGCTTCCCGAAAGCTTCACTTATACGCAGTTGAAGGAGGGGGCCGTGGAACATGGAATACCTTCCAGTTCGCTTAAAAGATACCTTGTCCGTTTGCTTGAGATGCAAATCATTGAAAAAGAGGATGGTATGTATCATAAACTCTGTAAATCCTGGTCCGGAAACTCATAAAGGTGGGCCCTGGTCCCAGTGGTCCCAAAGTTAGATGTCATTATGTTGATAATCAGTCTGTTGATTGTGAATCGTATTGGAAATAACCGCAACCACCGGGAGGGCACCTGTGAAAGCCTCCGCTGCACCGTTTTTTTGTTGGTTTGAGTGGGTGGATTTCTATGGTGTATGTGTGGGGTTCAGGGCAGACCCGTGTGTCCGCCCGATAGCATTCACCCTGAAAAAAGACCTTGATGTTCTCGAAAAACATCAAGGTCTTTTTCCCAAACATAATAGTCTTTTCCTGAAAGACGGAAGAGTTTTCCGGAAACACTTTAGTGCGTTTTTATGCTGTTTTTCTTTCGCAGCTCTCTTTTCCGTTAAGGCTCTCCCAGGTATTTCACAATGATTTCCACCTCCTGTTTCAGGTAGCAATGGCGGTATTTGTTGTAGCCTGTGGCATTGAGTTCTTCCGTCAGGCGGGGGATACGCCGTATCCATCGATAAAGGTTCTGCAGGGCGGCTCCGGGTTCGCGTCCGGGGCAATAGAGCGACGCCAGTTCCGCCTTGTCGTAAGTGCGGATGGCGAATGTTTCTTCTTCTTTCTTCATTATTCTTACTATGATTATTTATTGTTCTTTAATGTAAATATAACAATAAAATCTCTGATTGTCAAATGATTAATGAAGTTTGTTTCGACATGCTCCGTTCTTTTTTTGAGGGGGAGGAGTTCCTTGTGGAGTAGATGGAATCTTCTCCGGCGGAACTCCGAATGGTCTCTGTTTTTTAAGTCTTTCTCATGGAAGATGAAGAAAGTAGGTTACAGAGATTCGATTTCTGTAAGGGAAAGGCCGGTGACTTGCATGATTTGCTCAGAGGTCATTCCCAAGGATTTCAGGTTGCGAGCCGTTTCAAATTTTGCTTCTCGACGTCCTTTCTCGATTCCTTTCTCAATTCCTTTTTCAATTCCTTTCTCGATTCCTTTTTCGATTCCTTTCTCGATCCCTTTTTCGATTCCTTTTTCGATTCCTTTTTCAATTCCTTTCTCAAACCCTTTCTCGATTCCTTTCTCAAACCCTTCTTCAAACCCTTCTTCACTTCCTTTCTTTGCTGCATAGTCGATGGTAGCCAAATAATCACGATAGGCGTTTACACTGTTTTCATAGCGCACACGGTCTTCTTCGGAGAGAGAATGAACATCAACAATCTCTTCCAACTTCTCAAATACGGCTTTCTGAGCTTTAAAAGGCATACGATTCAATGTTTCCATGTTATTTAATACAAATATCCAACGTTCAAAATCCGTTTCGCACTCTGTTTCTGTCTTATTAAACAGGGGTAATGCGATAAAGATTTGCCTCAGTTTATCCGAAAACAATTTTCCGGTCTCACGGTCTGTCAATATAACATCGGTGCGCAACTTATGGTTCTCGTCCAACAGGAAATTGATGAAGAAGACTCCGTACACCGCTTTTATATCGAACTTCCAACTCTCTCCCTTCACGCCCTGACGGACAATGGCATGGGAAAGATAATACAGAGCACGTTCCTTGAAATAAACCTGGGAGCGGTTTTGCATCTCCACAATTATTTTCTCACCCGTGTCCGTGGTGCAGAAGATGTCGTAGATGGCAATACGCTCTTCCGGATAGATCGGCAACTGCTCATTGTTCAGAAAGGTAAGGTCGGTTATCACCCGTTCGCCCTCCAACAAATCATTTAAGAACTCGATTAGCAACTCCTTGGATACTTCCTGACCGAATATTTTCTTGAAGCCGTAATCGGTGAACGGATTGATAAACTTTCCCATTATGTTTTTCTGTGTTTCTATAACGGACAAAGATAATGATTTATATGGAAAAGGCATTCGGTGCAGTCTGTTTTTTTAAGAGTGAGGTTGATGTTTCTCAAATACTCTTGCTGAAAGCAAGTTTTCAAGACCATTCGTTACCTTTCTCCACCAATTCCGACGAAGCCCGACAATGGCTTCTCTCACCGTCGTATCTTTGTCATGTAATCACAGAGTAACCGGTGCTTGAGATTTCGAAGTTATAAGTATAAATCATTAAAAATTAGAAGATTATGTCAAAGTCAGTATCTTATTCGGTCGTACCCCGTAAAAACCCGCAGGAACCCGAAGCGGGAGTACGTTTCTATGCCCAGGCTCAGGCCAGCGGCGATGTCACAGTCCGCGAGATGTCGGAACGAATTCAGAGAACCTGTACCGTGACACGTGCTGATGTGGCGGCAGTGCTCACGGCGTTGGAAGATGTGATTGTGGAGGCGCTGAGTGCAGGCGAGATTGTGCGTCTGGCGGATTTGGGCACGTTTCAGATTGGTGTGAGCGGCAAGGGGGCCGATTCGGAAGACAAGTATGATGTTTCCATGATTAACAAGGCGCGTATCAATTTCCGTCCCGGACTGGCGTTGAGCGGCATGCTGACGGCGCTGTCGTTCAGCAAGGTGAACAAGCTGCCTAAGAAGGAGGAGAAGAAGCCTGAAGAGGAAGTCTCCGGTGTAAACGAGGGCTAACCTCTGAGGGTGTGTCAAAACTGAACCGGTCTGTCAAATCGTCAACTGTAGGGGGAGGGGTTGCCTGCCCTTACCAACGGTCACGACCTTGGGAGTAATACACAAACAAGCTGTTTGGAGTAGGCGAACCTCGTCTCTACCGATGAAATGATAGCATTATAAACGTTTTGGCACATCCCTAAAAAAAGTTTCGGAATAGAGTTTTAATTGTTTTAAAAAGGAGGAAATATGAAAAACTTGATTATTAAGATTCTGGAGTGCATCATGCTGCTCCTCAGAGCCAAGAGAAGAAAGAATGAGAGAGATTAACCTGATTGTAGTCCACTGTTCCGCCACACGTGCGGACAGGGACTTTACTGAAAACGACTTGGAGGTGTGTCATCGGCATCGCGGATTCAATGGGGCGGGTTATCATTTCTATATCCGCAAGAATGGGGATATTAAGAATACGCGCCCCCTAGAGAAGCCGGGAGCACATGCGCTGGGCTACAATGCGTACAGCATCGGTATTTGTTATGAAGGCGGACTGGATGTCCGTTATCGTCCCGCAGATACGCGTACCGAATGGCAGAAACACTCTTTGAGGGTGCTTATCCGAACGTTGTTGATGGATTATCCCGGCTGCCGGGTGTGCGGACACCGGGATTTGAGTCCCGACCGCAACGGCGACGGACGCATCAGCCCCGAAGAGTGGGTGAAGGAATGTCCCTGTTTTGAGGTGACAAGTAAATTGTATGAGTAAAATATTTATATGATTTATCCGTAGATAAATGAAAATCCCTTCCCTTTGTGTTAAATAATTAACATTTTGGGGAAGGGATTTCTAGTTGTCTATTATGTAACTAAAAAATGAAGTATTATTTATTTACTTTTTTCATCGTATCCGTAACCGTAGCCATAGGTTCTACCATAGCCGTATTTGCCATACGTGCCGTATCCGTACTTTCCGGTTTTGATGTTTACATCATTGATGATGGTGCACAGGTTGGGCAACTTCTTATGGTCTCTCAGTTCGTTGATGAACAGATAGCCTGCTTTGGGTGTATAACCGGCACGGCATACGTAAATACTCATGTCTGCCACGCGCGAAATCAGTTGGGTGTCGGTCACCATACCGATGGGAGCGGTATCGAGTATCACATAGTCGAATTCCTTTTTCAACCGGTCGACAGCCTGTACCAGCGAGTCGCGTGCCACCAGTTCGGTCGGGTTGGGAGGGATGGCACCGCCGGGCAGGATGTACAGGTTGGGGGTGACATTGGACTGTTGCAGCAACGACATCAGGTCGGTGTGTTCCGGGTCGGCAAGGTAACGGGTGATACCGTCTTCCTTATGCGACATCTGGAAGGCTTTGTTCAGTCCCGGCTTGCGGATATCCAGCCCCACGATGACCACTTTCTTGCCCAGCAGGGCAAAGCTGATGGCAAGGTTGGCAGCCACAAATGATTTTCCTTCGCCACTGGTGGTAGAAGTGATTAACACCACCTTCTGATTGCTGCCCAACATATACTGCACGTTGGTACGGACATTGCGGAAGGTTTCGGCCATCATATCGTTCTGATTTTCGCGTACCACCACCGAACCTTCTTTCGGCATATTGTCTGATGCGGGAATATCGCCGATGATGGGTACGGTAGTCAGTTTCTCTACGTCCGAACGGTCTTCTATCTTGTATCTCAGCAGTTCGATGATATAAATGATGCCCACCGGGATGGCGATTCCCAAGACGAAGGCAATCAGGTAGATGAGTTTGCCTTTGGGAGAGACGGGGAACAGCCCTGCCTGTGCTTCGTCCACGATACGGGCGTTGTTGGCGGTAGAAGCCAGCGTAATGGCGTTCTCTTCGCGTTTCTGCAACAGCATGAGGTACAGTCCCGCCTTGATTTCCTGTTGGCGCGAGATGCTCACCAACTGGCGTTCCTGACCCGGTGCGCTGGTGATTCGTCCGGCGTATTTTCCTGCCTGGCGTTCAAGGTCGGCTTTGGTAATCATCAATCCTTTCTGCACACTCAGGATGGTGGTCTGCACGTTGCTGCGCATGGCACGGATGCTGGCGTCCAGGTTCACCACCACGGGGTTGCTTTCCGATGAGGTGCGGAGGAGACGTTTGCGCTCCAGCAGCATTTCGTTGTAGCGGTTGATGAGTTCGGTCAGGCCGGTGTCTGTCAGACCCACGTTGACCGGCAATACCTCGTAGGCATGGTCGGGGTTATTGGCATACTCTGACAGGAATTGCACCAGACGGAGCTGGGTGCTGTTTTCGGCACGTTTCTTTTCGTATTCGGAGTTTTCGCTGAGTGCCAGTTGAGCGTCACTCTTCAGGTCGGTCAGTCCGGCATCTCGCTTGAAGGTTTCCAGCTCTTTTTCGGTGGTTCCCAGCTCTCCGTTGATGATTTTGATACGCTCGTCGATGAATTCGGCAGTCTTGCTTGCCACTTCGTTCTTATCGTCGTTGGCATCACGGTTATAGATTTCTATCAGCTTGTTGATGAAGTCTACGCCGCGTTGGGGACTGGTATTCTGTAAAGTGATTTGGGCAATGGTTGTGGTCTTGGAGGTCGGTTCCACGGAAAGCGCATTGGCATATCCGTTTGCCATGATGCGCGGAGCTGCCACGGTGACGGTGATTTCCTGTTCCTTTTCAACGATTGCCGAGTCGCCGGGAGTAAAGCTGAACGTACCGTAAGGGGTAGTGAGCAGGGCAGGAAGTTTGTTGAAATCCTGTTTGAATTCCTGTTCGTCTATTTCCGTGCTGACACTCAGCTTTCCTCCGGGTTTCAGTACCACTTCAAGCACTGCTGCGCCATTGGGCAGTTTTTCTGCCTCTTCGGGGGTGAGCCACACTTTTACCGGTGTGTCTTTGTAAAGCTCTACAGGGCGGAGGTTCTCACGGGTTCTGTAGTTGATATACAGGTCCAGTTCCTCCACTACTTTTTTCAGCAGGGTGCGTGAGTGCAGCACTTCCACTTCATTGTCGAAGTTGTTGGTAGACGAGTAAAAACCGAGATCTTCCAAATCGGCCAGTCCGGTGCTGACACTGTTGTGTTTCTTGTTGTCTTTGATAATGACAGAGCCGGTAATGCTGTACACCGGTGTGGTGTAGTGCAGATAAATCCATCCTCCTATCAGGCATACCACAATACTGGCAACAAACCATTTCCAGTGGATGAGGTATTTGAAGAAGAGGGCTTTGTAGTCTACCTGTTCTTCTTGTTCGGTATAAAGTTCGTCGTATAAATTTTCTTTCATAATGAAATCGGGTTGTTTTATCGGGAAATAGTAACAATAAGGCTGGCAAGCGACACGAGTGTACCCACTACGGAGAACCAGATGGTGGTACTGTTACTGATGCCGGCGTTTTTGGCCTTGGTCTTATTGGGAGTGACGTAAATCACATCGTTCTGCTGCAAGTAATAATAAGGAGACAGTATAATGCTTGCGTCGTTCAGGTTCAGGGGGATGATTTCACGGTGTCCCTGTGCATCTTCACGGATGAGTTTCACGTTATCGCGTTGTCCGTAAATGGTCATATCGCCTGCCATGGCGAGTGCCTCAAACAGGTTTACTTTCTCGTTGCTGATAACGAAGCTGCCGGGGTTGGTCACTTCTCCCATGACGGAAATTTTATAGTTGGCCATGCGTACATTGACGATGGGCACCTCCGTGATGTAGGTTTTCAGTTTCTCTCTGATGAGGTTCTCGGCTTCGCTTTTGGTCAGTCCGCCGATGTGCAGGATGCCCAGTACGGGGAAGTCGATATTGCCTTTGTTGTCTACCAGATATTGCTGCAATACGGGCTGGTTTGTCAGGTTCTTGTTTTGATTACTGAGGGTAGTGGCTACGATCAGGTTGAATGGTGCTGCTGTTTCCGGATCCGTAGTATTGACTGTGATGGTCAGCAAGTCCTTGGGCATGATGCGGGCATCATAGAGGGGGGGATTCTGGCCGGAAGTGTCCAGATACTCGGATGCTTGCAAGTATGGAACTTGTTTGTAGGCGGAACAGCTTGCCAATACGAGGGCAAGAAGAACCAGCAAGGCATAATTCGTTTTTTTCATTTGTCTATTCGTTTTTTTATATTTTGTCTTTTGGTTAATAAGCTTGTTTGTCTTTGTGAAGCGCATTTGCCACGGTTTTATAGATGATGTAGAGGTCGAGCATGAATGTCCAGTGTTCCATGTACCAGATGTCTGCTTTTACACGTCCTTCCATTTGACTCAGTTCGCGGGTCTCCCCACGGAAACCTGTCACTTGTGCCCAGCCTGTGATGCCCGGTTTGATAAAGTGGCGCACCATATATTTATTGATAAGCTGCGAGTATTCTGCCGTATGTTTCAGCATGTGGGGGCGGGGACCGACAATGGACATATCGCCCAGCAGCACGTTGATGAATTGGGGAAGCTCGTCAATGTTGGTCTTGCGCATAAAGTTGCCGAACTTTGTCTTGCGGGGGTCGTTTAGCGTAGCCTGTATCTTGTCCGCATCTTTGTTCACTTTCATCGAACGGAATTTGTAACACCAGAATTCTTTGCCGTTCAGTCCGTTTCTTTTTTGTTTGAAGAAGATGGGTCCCGGCGAGGTAATCTTAATCACTGCACTGACTATCAGGAAAATGACAGGGAACAGGGTGCAGAGGAATAAGAGTGAGAAAAAGAAGTCGAAGGTGCGCTTTATCAGCCTGTTTTCAAAACTGCTGAGAGGCTCTTCGTGCAACCGCAGGATAGGCACACTGCCTATCAGACCGAAGCTCATGCGGTGGTGAAGGTAGTTGCGCACATTGGGCACACTGTAGAAATGTACCAGATTGTTTTCGCAATAATTGATGACCGGCAGAATGCAATTGCCCATCGAGGATGGAAGACTGCAATAAAGCTGCTCCACATGATGCTGTTTCAAGTAGTCGATGGTTTCTTCGGGCTTGCCCAGATAAGGACAGGAGGCCGGGAAATTTTCGTTGGGTACGGAATCGAAATAACCGATTACACGATATCCGCTGGTGGGGTCGTTGGTCATCTCATGATAAAGTTCCGTCATATTTTCTGTACTTCCCATATAGACTGCCGTGCGTGAGTTGCCTCCGCGTTTTCTGTATATTTTGACGCAGGAACGGAAAGTCTGCCGGTAGCAAATGAGACAAAGGGTGAACAACAGATAAAAAAGGATAAAAAAAGAATGGGAGTATTGACCGAAATCTGCCAGCGTGAAAGTAGTCATGGATAGCAATATGAAATAAAACATATTGAGCAGGCTGTGTTGCACAACCTGGTCGGCACGTACGCCGCGACGGTGCAGGATGATGCCTCTCGAAATAGTGCAGGCAAAATAGCACAAACTGAAAAGAACCAAAATCTGAGGCAATGTTCCGTCAAATACTTTTTGTTCTGAATGTGTCGTCCATATGAAGTACAATGAGACGAAAAGGATATTCAGAATAGCTAAATCCCCAATAATGACTGCCGATTTTAAGGCTTTGTTAAATCTTTGAATCTGTATCATAATTTCACTCTTTTAAAATCCTTTTCCGTAATGTTTCTTGAAGGTCGTTCGGGTGGCTTTTACATGATGTTAGATAATAGTTTTTGTCGAAAGATGCCTCGGAGATTCTGACTTTACCGTTGGTATAACTTTCTTTACGGGGGCAAAATTACATATTAATAATACAATAATCAAATTTTTGATTTAGTTTTTTTATATAAATGTTAATGTTTGGATAATATTAAAAAATATTCTTTAGTACTTGAAAAATATAGAAAAAGTCTTGTATTATAAAAGAGAACGGTGTTTTTATTTCATCGAAATTCAATTTATTCATGAATAAACGCTTGGAAGGCATTTGCTTTTTTACTTATCTTTGCAATTAGAAACTAACCATATAAAAACATGTTAATAGACCTATTAAAATCCTCTTATTTTTCGCTCTTCCTCATTGTGGCGTTGGGCTTTATGTTGGGAAGAATCAAGATTAAAGGGCTGTCGCTGGATGTGTCGGCCGTTATTTTCATCGCGTTGTTGTTCGGACATTTCGGTGTGATTATTCCCAAGGAGTTAGGAAACTTCGGTCTGGTGTTGTTTATCTTTACGATTGGTATACAGGCAGGCCCGGGATTTTTCGATTCTTTCAGGAGTAAGGGAAAGACAC
>OWIA01000350.1_pt1 | contig 18930 bp, 20 predicted proteins | sample 1732881 | NCBI WGS metagenome assembly OWIA01 (sample SAMN05065764, study PRJEB22554) | human gut metagenome | biome: ENVO:2100002; feature: ENVO:00000062; material: ENVO:00002003 | host: Homo sapiens | place: USA
TCGCAAAGCAGCTCACTGTCCACAACCGCCGCTCCAATAACTTCCCCATGAGACCTTTAGGATGGCTTTCTCCTCTGGAGTTCACCGTCCAAGATGTTTGACAAACCTACATTTCCGAAAATTAGGCGGATATTTCCGAAAATCAAGTGGACGGGCGCGCTGGAACGCGCTTCTCCTTTCCACCTAATGTGTCCCTCCTCCGCCATTGCGCAGAGGAGGGACACATACCCAAAGATTCGCTTGATCTCACCTCGGTCTCACAGAATCATGGGACCAATCAGGGAGTAGGCCGCGACAAACACCCACGCAAAGGCCACACTGACCCAGCAGGCCTGAAGGGCCTCCTTGGTATTGTCGCACTGAGCAGTGCCCAGCTGGCCCGCAAAATTTGTTGTGGGATACATGGATCCGGTCAAACGGGTCGCCGCCAGGATGGAGACCGCAAAGCATCCCATGGGAAGCCCCACCTCGGCAGCCAGACCGCCGAACATCTCCGCAATGATCTTGATCTCAGCCACAGCGGCCGCCTCAATGCCGAAGCCGCCTACGATGGAGGCCGCAAGCATTACACCCGTGGCTCCGCCGCCCTTGGCCAGACCGCCCAGCAGGTTGGAGACCGCGTCAAAACCGCCGCCCAAGGTGACCAGATTCAGCAGGACGTCGATGGTGATAAAGATCAAAAACATATTTGCCTGAGAAGCTACGCCCTTGGTTACACAGGAGACCGCCATATCGATGTCCGTCCAGGAAAACAGCGTCACCACCACCGCCAGCGCGATCATTACGATCAAGGCGTAAGAGGTGCCCTGCTTCGTCAGGATCCCATACACCACCAGCAGCACAAAGGCTACCAGGAACGCGGCCGTTGTTCTCTTCTGCCTGGGTGTGATCACGATCGAATCCAGATGCTTGATGTCCTCATCCACGGAATAGGCTTCCTTCCCCATGGTGCGCTTCTGTGCCCGGTTGCATCCGATCCAGGCGCCCGCCAGCCAAAAGCAGCTGAAGGGAAGAACTGCCTGAAGCATCAGCTGCCCATAGGACAGGCCGGTCACCTCCATGGTGATCAGGGTCACGCCGGTCAGAGGGCCCACCATCAGCCCGATCTCGCCGGCCACCTTAAACAGTGTGGCCACCACGGTAGGCGTGACGCCCAGCGAAGCCAGGATCGGCAGCATAATAGGGGCGATAACCGCGTTTCCGCCTCCCAAAGTACCCAGCAGGCCGCAGATCAGGATGGAACAGATCACCAATGCCAGCTTTCCCTTTGTCGGAGTATTGACGCCGATGCGCTTCACGATCCAGTACACCAGGGTATGGGTCACGCCTGTCTCTGTCATCAGCACGCCCAGTCCCGCTCCCGTCATAATGATGACGCCGATCAGAGCGGTGGTGGAGCCCAGGGATGCAGAAAACGCCTTGGCCAGCGCGCCCAGGTCCTGGCCCATCATCAGTGCGCCCAGAATAATACCGACCATCATACCGGAGACATTGCTTTTTCCCCGGAACACCAATACGATCATAACGATCAGCGGAATCAATGCCAACAGCGACGGTGCGGTAATCAAAGACCAACTACCAAGTTCCATACGTTTTTCTCCCTTCTGTAATTCAAATCACGCTTGTTCTCCCAAACAGGCCCGCTTTATCCTTTTTTCAGTACACCTCCTGTTCTACATTCCATGGACCTTCCATTTTGAAGGACCACATTGCCCCCCACCAGCACATAATGGATCCCCTCCGGAGCCTTTACCGAATCAGTAAATTCGGAGCAGTCCCGCACCTCCTCCGGGTCAAACACGGTAATATCCGCTGCCGCTCCTTCCCTCAGGATCCCCCGGTCCGCCAAGCCCAGAATCTGAGCCGGCAGCCCGGTGATCTTGTGCACAGCGTCCTCCAGCGGCATCAGCTTGTGCTCCCGCACAAGGCGGAGGAACCGGGGGAAGGTGCCAAAGCTGCGCGGATGAGGATCCGTGCGGGTAATCGAGCGGTCATAAGAAAAGTTGTAGCCGTCGCTCCCCACACAGATGTCCATATCCGACATGATGCGGAGCATATCCTCCTCGTTGATGCAAAAATAGATGCAGGCCACCGAGCTGCCACACTGCTCCAAAACCCGGATCACAGTATCCACCGGATCCATCTGAAACTCCTGAGACAGCTGCTCCACGGTCTTTCCCTCCCACTCGGGATGGTATCCGTGCGTCCCAGAGACCAGGATGCTGGCAGGTCCTCCCCGGTTTTCCATTTCCACTCCGGTCTCTTCCTTCAGCCGCTGAGTCGGCTCCTTCAGCCGCTGGATCAACGCTGGAACGCCGCCGTCGTGGGCCCAGTGCGGCAGCAGCGCCGTCATAGAGGTGGAGGTCGCTGTATAAGGGTACTGATCACAGGTGATGGTCATTCCCTCCTCCCGGGCAGCCTGGAGCTTCGCCAGCAGTTCCTCCGCACGTCCCCACTGAGGCTTGCCCATCAGCTTCAAATGGGAGATCTGAAGATGGACGCCGGAGCGCCGGGTGATATCCAGCATCTCATCCACCGCCTGGAAAATCCTAGGTCCTTCACTTCTCATGTGCACTGTCAGCAGCGCGTCATGTTCCTTTAAGACCTTGGCCAGCTCCACCAATTCCTCTGTTTTACAAAAAGAACTGGGCGGATAGATCAGCCCCAGAGACATACCAAAGGCCCCAGACTCCAGCTCTCGCCGCAAAAGATCCTTCAGCCGCTCCATTTCCTCCGGTGTGGGATCCCGGTCCACAAACCCCATGACTGCACCTCTGAGCGTACCGTGACCAATGAGCTGTCCATAGTTTCCTGTACAGCCGTGGTCAGCCACCGCTCTGGAATAATCATTCAGATCATAGAGTCCTTCCAACGACAAGCCGCCTGCGGGCAGCTCCAGCTGGTTGAAAAAATATTCCTGATTCGCTCTCCAGCACTCCGGCGTATTGGGCAGAATGGAAATACCGCAATTTCCTGTGATCTCAGTGGTGACCCCCTGGCAGAGCTTGCTCTCCACAGGATAGTCCACCAGAGGGCAGGCATCCGAGTGGCTATGTATATCGATAAAGCCCGGCGCTACCACCAGCCCCGCTACATCCAGGACTCTTTTTGCCTTCTCGTCCGTCTGACCGGCGATCTTGGCAATGCGGCCATTTTGAATACAGATGTCCGCCCGGTAAGGCTTTGCCCGGCTCCCGTCCGCCACAAGGCCGTTTTTCAGAATCAGATCATACATTGCTATATCAGCCTCCTTTTTTGAATTGCCATAAAAAAAGGCACTGCATCCCGCCGGATCCTACGATCCGTCAAGACCAGTGCGTCCCACTACTGAATGAGTCAAAAGGACAAGTCAACTTTTGACCCCATAGTAAACTACTGATATTCATGTTTCCTGTTTTCCAGACAATCTAACAGCTTCATTCGCGCCGATCTGGCCGCCATCACCAGGGTCTTGGCTGAAGCGCCAAAATAATTTTCCTGGATGCACTCCCGAATCTCCTCGATGTCACGAACCAGATTTTTCCCCTCAAATACGGACTTGATAAATTCCCGCGTCAGGGAGCACACCATATTGATGTCGCATCCCACGATCACCCCAGTCTCTCGTTCCACCACAAGGATCAACACGATCAGCTCATGGGTCAGATAGATTGGATTCCGCTGTTCCGGTCTGGCCGTCCCGACAACACAAATATGCTTGCCCGGAAGCCATTGGCCCACGCCTTCTCCCCTCTCTTTCTGTTCTAATTTGAATATAATGTACTATATACCTTGCAGATTGTCAAGAAAAATATTGTGGTTTCCACAGCTTCTTAGTTGTGATGCAAATATTTTACGTCAATTTATCGGTTGTATATACATCTTTTTTCGATATTTTCAGAAAAAAATATGCAATTCGGCCAACCACCCTTTTCCCGCTCTGCCAGTTCCAGCCCAAAAATCATGCAAAATCATTTTTCCTCTCAGTGAACGCAGGTATCCCCTTCCGAAAAGCCGGGCAGACTATGGCGGAAGGGAGCGTGTCCATGATGATCAACGTGAGAAAGGCGGCCATCATCGGCTGCGGCTTTGTGGGGTCCTCCATTGCCTTCAGCCTGATGCAGCGCGGACTGTATTCCGAGCTGGTGCTCATCGACGCCGACCGGGACAAGGCCGCGGGGGAAGCCATGGACTTGAGCCACGGCCTCCCATACGCCGCCCCCATGCAGATCCATGCCGGGACCTATGACGAGACTACCGACTGTTCCATGGTCATCCTCGCGGCTGGAGCCAGCCAAAAGCCGGGCGAGACCCGACTGGATCTCATCGGGCGCAACATTGACATTCTCAGGCGCATCCTGCCAGAGCTCACCGGCCGCGGATTTCAGGGCATCCTCCTGGTGGTATCCAATCCGGTGGATGTGCTCACCTATGCCGCCTGGCGGCTGTCCGGACTGCCGGCCAGCCGGGTATTCGGCTCCGGCACAGTGCTGGATACCGCCCGCCTGAAATATCTGCTGGGACAGGAGCTGGGCGTGGACAGCCGCAACGTCCACGCCGCCATTCTCGGCGAGCACGGGGACAGTGAGCTGGCGGTGTGGAGCAGCGCCAATATCTCCAGCATCGACCTGGACCGCTTCTGCCAGCTGCGGGGCCGTCCGGACCGGGCCGGGCTGGACCGCATCTACCGCGAGGTGCGGGACAGCGCCTATGAGATCATCCGCCGCAAGGGGGCCACCTACTATGGGATCGCTATGGCTGTGACCCGCATTGCCGAGTGCGTCGTCCGGGATGAGCGGGCCATGCTCCCCGTCTCCGTTCTGCTCCAGGGCCAGTACGGGCTGGACGGCCTTTGTCTCAGCATCCCCGCCGTCGTGGGGCGGAACGGTGTGGAGTCGGTGCTGGAGATCCCTCTGGATCCCGGAGAGCGCCAGGCGCTGCTGGCGTCCGGAGCCCGTCTGAAGGAGGTCATCCGGGATGCCGGTCTCTGACCCGGCTCCGGTCCTTTGGGACAAAATACAGGCCCCCGGCGCGGATCCAGATCCGCGCCGGGGGCCGTTCCTACGGTCATTCCGCCGGCCTTACTCCTCGTAGTCCTCATACTCCGAGGCGCAGGCCTTCTGCTGGAGCCGGGCCTTGGCGCTGCCCCCCAGCTCGGTCAGCTTATCCCAATAAGCGATCACAGCACACACCGCGGCCGCGGCCGCCAGAGACAGGGCCACGATCTTCAGCACAAAACGCGCGACTTTCATAGATGGAACCTCCTTCATTTTCTTCCGTTTTCCATAGTGTACATGATTTCATTTCAAATTACAATCATTTTATGGGATCATTCGCATCCGCTCCGCGGGGAATTGACGCGCCAAAAGGCGCGGGTCGCTTCGCTCCCATGTGGTCCAGACGGATAACTTCCGTTCACTGGCAGGGAACAGACCCCTTACACATTGAAGCGGAACAGGATAATATCCCCATCCTGGACCACATATTCCTTGCCCTCGGAGCGGATCAGGCCCTTTTCCCGGGCAGCGGCCATGGTGCCGCAGGCCATCAGATCCTCATAGGACACCACCTCGGCCCGGATGAAGCCCCGCTCAAAGTCGGAGTGGATCTTACCGGCGGCCTGCGGGGCCTTGGTCCCCTTTTTGATGGTCCAGGCCCGGCACTCGTCCTCGCCGGAGGTGAGGTAGGAGATCAGACCCAGCAGGGTATAGCTGGCCTTCACCAGCCGGTCCAGACCGGATTCGGCTACCCCCAGATCGTCCAGGAACATTTTCTTCTCCTCGCCGTCCAGCTCAGCGATCTCCGCCTCCAGCTTGGCGCACACGGGGATGACCTGGGCGCCCTGCTCCTTGGCCCGCTGCTCCACCTGACAGTAGTAGGAAACGCCCTCCGGATCGGAGAAGCCGTCCTCGTCCAGATTGGCGGCGTAGATCACCGGCTTGAGGGACAGCAGCTCGCAGTCCGGATACTCCGCGGCGATGTCCACCTCCTCATAGGAACGGGCGGACTTGCCGTCATTGAGCCAATCCCGCAGCCCCTCGAAGTCGGCGGCCTCTTGAAGGAACTTCTTGTCCCCCTTGGCGGCCTTCTTCGCCTTGTCGATGCGGCGCTCCACCATCTCCAGGTCGGCCATGACCAGCTCCAGGTCGATGGTGTCGATGTCCCGGATGGGATCGGTGGAACCCTCCACATGGATCACATTGTCGTCATCAAAACAGCGTACTACATGGACGATGGCGTCGGTCATGCGGATGTTGCCCAAAAACTTGTTGCCCAGGCCCTCGCCCTTGCTGGCTCCCTTCACAAGTCCGGCAATGTCCACGAACTCAATGACCGCCGGAGTTGTCTTTTTGGGGTGGTACATCTCGGAAAGCCGGTCCAGCCGGTGGTCGGGAACAGCCACCATGCCCACATTGGGGTCGATCGTGCAGAAGGGGTAGTTGGCGCTCTCCGCGCCGGCATTGGTGATGGCGTTAAAGAGGGTGCTCTTGCCCACGTTGGGCAGACCCACGATTCCTAATTTCATTTTATCTTATACCTATCCAGAAACCCTTGATTTACAAGGCTTTCTGCCTTTCTCTAAATTTTGTCTACGCCCTTTTTACGCCCTTTTTTCATATCAGGCTGGCGTAGCTTGTTCAAATTGGCGGACAGCTTTTACCAAAGAATCGTCTGTCACATGAACGTACCTGTCCATTGTGGTTTTAATACTCGCATGACCTAATAGCTGCTGCAAAACTTTTGGCTGTACGCCGCGCTCGATTGCGCGTGTGGCGTAGGTGTGTCGCAGGGCGTGCATACAAAAACGCTTTATGCCAGCTTCGTCACACAACTTGTATAGGTGGGTATCATAGGAACTGTTTTTCGCCGGTTCCCCGGTTCGCCAGTTTACGAACACCAGATCACGCATAACAAGGCATCTCTTTTCTCCTGTACGGCTGTCTGTGTACTCCAATACCTGTGACAGCACATCAGACTCCTTTCGGCTGTCCCGTTCATCGTAACAGCTTTTAAGAACGGAGTATGCCAAATCCGTGAGAGGAATTGTGCGATAGCTTTTCTTCGTCTTTGGTGGCCCAGCTCGCCAATAGCCTTGACTGTGCCGATACTCTAAACTTTTGCTGATCGTCAGGGTGTGTTTCTTCCAATTTATAGAGTCCCACGTCAAACCGATCAATTCAGCCGTTCTTAATCCCGTTTCAAGCAGTAACACATACTGTCTGTAATTGTGAGAACGCTTTGCCACTTCAAGGAACTTTTCTTGTTCCTCGACGGTCAAGTATTTAATATCATCTACGGCCCGAACAGGTTTCGTATAGCGAACACCGTTCATTGGGTGCTTTCCGATGATGTCATTCATAACCGCCGATTTGAACATGGTTCCCATCGTGATATAAGTCTGCCGGATTGTAGAGCCTGCGTAGGTGGTTTCCATCCGATTGAGAACAGCTTTACAGTGCATGGGTTTTACATCACCTATACACATGGCCCCCAGCACCGGTTGAATATTCCATTTGTACCGCTCTCGATAATTGCGCTTGGTGTTCGGGGCGAGATCACAAACAATGTTTTCAATCCAGTAGGTAAACCATTTGTCCACTGTCATATCGGGGGAAGTGACGATCAAGCTATGCCGTTCTTCATACCGGGCATCAGCAAGCCAGTTCTTTGCTGCTGGCAGCGTGTCGAAATACTTTTCTTTACGCTTGCCATCTTTAGCATAAAATCTTGCGGAGTATAAACCATCCTTTCTTTGATAAATGCCTTTGCCGCATTCTTTACCTTTTAAGTTTTTTCCCATCAGTACGGACTCCCTTCAACAAAAAAGAGTCCAACGCAACTATAAAGTATAGCACAAAGACTCCGTTTTTTCAATTCATATACGAAATAATTACCGCTATGATGCAGCAAAAAATTCAGATGGTAATTTCTCTGCGAATATATTCTTCAAACTCTCGGCGCTTGACAAGTTTCCGTGTTCCGACATACAAAACAAAAGGACAATTTGGCTGCTTCAACATAGAATCAATCTTATTGATCCCAATGTTGCTATACTCGGCAGCTTCCTTTATGGTTAAAGTCAGTTTGAGATGAATAGGAACATGAATTTCATCTTTCCGATAAAGTTCGCTGGTTTCACTATATGCTGATATATCCCCTTTACTCTTTGCTGTAAAAGGGGATTTCATTTCGTCTAATCTACTCATAGACTTCATTCCCCTTTCTTCAAGTTAAACGAAAAGAAAATGGGCAGTACGGACGGCTGCTGGCACAGCTCCACGGGAATCTCACCCCGGCCCATGCTGATGGGTGCGCCGCGCAATGCTTTGAGGGCGTTCAACGCGGGAGTATCATTGTCCTGCCAGTACGTCATCGCCCACAAGTTGCCACACTTGTTTTACAGCCCGGTTTGATCGCTCCGCTTTTTCCTATGGGAAAAGCCTCATGGCGCACCTGCCGCACGGCTCGGCACAGACAGAATGTGTCCGTTTGCCCTATGATGCGCCGCCATGTACGGGCATATTTTTCAAAGAACTGTGACGCCACAGACCTTTTGCTGGCGGGGAAAGGGTAAGCCGCTGCATCCAGCCGGGCGGTTATCGTTAAACTTTAACGATAGCTTGGATCAACCTGATTTCTAAGCACCGTTTCATGTACTCGTCCACGCACAAATGAGGATAGCCGTCCTCGTCATAGAGCGTCCGGGTACACAGACAATTCATGTAATTGTCATAGTACCGAAGCAACCGTTCTACGGCTTGGGGATCGCCTGCACGGGCGGACACATACACTGAAAGGGGCAAAGGCTCTTTGCCTTTGTAGGCAGGTTCTTTCATCCGCGTCAACCTCCTTCCGGCATGAGCGCCATCAATTTTACACGCAACTCTTTCAGTGTCTTTGTCCTGTGGCGCTGGACGGCGCTGCGGGACATTCCTGTGAGGCTGGCGATCTCGCCGTCTGCCATATCCAGTACGCAGTACAGGATCAAAATGCTTTGTTCCTGTTGCGGCAGGTTGGCAAAAGCGTCGGCCACAAGCTCGTTGTCAATATGTAAATCGTACCCATGAGAGCTAAACACAAAGCTGTCGCTGGGATAGCGGTCTACGGTGCAGAGCTTGTCCAACTCATGCTGCGGCAGGTCGCTGAACATCGTTTCACGATCTCTTTGACGCTTCATATTCCGCAGATAAGCCCGTGCCTCATTCTTCAACACTTTTTTGCAAAAGGCATCGAACTGGCCTTGTCCATAGTCGCGGGGGATAGCTTCCATCATTTTCACCCCCTTTCTGTTGGGGGATTGGGTGGTTCTCTCCCTTTCCGCTACTACTAATCCTGCGATACCCTTTGCTGCCCGCTGCACGCCTCCTTTTTGGACTTTTTTTTGAAAAACTTCCAGAGCAAATTTGAAACCGCAGAAATGACAAAATTCGCCCGACAGGTCGTAGACCCACCGAGCGAAAACGAAAGCAATATGAAGTTTATTTACATTGTATAGTTCATACTGTTGGCCGGAGCTGCCCCCTGTTGGGTATAGGCTTTTTTTAACAAGCTATGCCTTTGAAAAACAGGACATATCAGCATGGCGGCTCCCTCCGTGGGCCGCCGATCCTGTGCCGGGCAAAGAGAAGCGGCGGCCTTGATTACTCAAAGCCGCCGTTGGTCGTATGGGCGCGTCAAAAGGGCTGCTGGGCGACGGCTTTTTTTCTTTGCCGTCGTCCGGCAGCTATTTCAACATATTATGTCCGAAAGAAGTCGTTACGCTTTAATGTTTCCTTTCTTCCTTATAAGAACTGTCCCTGTCATAGTAGCTGCAAGACTGGCTACTATATGACTAACCAGTACCGCAACCCAAATCCCGTTTAGGCCAAATCCCAAATAAGATAGCAAATAGGCCAAAGGCATCCGAACCACGATATAATAGAAAATCATCAAGAACATACTTTTTGACGGTTTTCCCATGCCGTTAAGCGCACCCAAATAACAGTTTGTGACTGTGTTGAGAACATACCCGATGCTGACAATCAGGAAATATGTACCGACAATGACCGCGACATCGCTGCTCCTGACGAACAGGCCGGAAAGCTGTTTGGAAAATCCAACCACCAGAACAGAGAGGATCACAAGCAGCCCACACCCATATCCCAAAGCGCATTTCAAATAGTCTTTTGCTCGATCATATCGCGCTCCACCAGCGCATTGGCCGATGATTGTAGTTAAAACCATGTTCAGAGCCATAGCCGGATAGAACAGGATAGTTTCCAGTTTTCCCGTTACCCCATAAGCCGCTATTGCCGTTACACTATATGTACTAACGAGTGCCGTAAGGGAAGTTGTGCTGATTGCTGGAATACTTTGCTGAATTACAGAGGGAATTGCTTTTTGAATCAGCAGCAGGACATCACTGCAATTAAAAGCAGAGATTTTGAATGTAAATAACTTTTTCTTTTTCAGATAGATCAGCATAAACAGTAGGCAAATCATCTGTGAAAGCAATGTCGCAATCGCGGCACCATGAAACCCGATGAAATGAATAAAAATAGGATCAAAGACGGCGTTCAAAATGGTTGATACCAGCATTGCAACAGCCTGAAACATGGAATTACCAAAGCTACGCAAAACCGCAGTGAAATACAAGTAGAGGTAAACTGCCAGATAGCCAAGGATATAAATTGCCAAATAGCTGTATGCCATATCATAAGTTTCGGCAGGAGTGTTCAAGGCTTTCAAAATTCCCGGAAGAAAAATTTCAAGCAAAATGGTGACAAGTAGGGAAAATGTCACTGCTACGCAGAACGATGTGGCTATCAAACTTTCGGTCTTTTTCTTATCCTTTGCACCAATGGCTTGGGAGATCAAAATAGACACACCGTTTGTTGCTCCCATTGCAACAGAAGTCAAAATTAAAATGATGGGGGTAGAATTTGTTAAAGCGGCATAGGCCGTTTCACCGAGCAGATTTCCGATCCACAGACTGTCTACAAGGTTATACATCATATTAAGGAACATGGCGGCAATCATCGGCAGCGCCATTGCCATAAGGCAACGCTTTGTGTTACCACCTATAAAATCAATTTTCGTTGGCATAAATAGTCTATCCTTTCCATAGATAATGAATGAACAACATTCATATAAAAGCCCAAAATAAACACCGCTGTTTGCGGCACGCTTAGTTGAATGAAAGCTATTCATTTTTTGCTTTTTGAAAATCCCCCGTCCCAAAACGGGGGATCATCTCAAAGGTGAAGTGCAAATATGAGAAATTCACGAATCCGTTTGGATTTATCTTCTTGTGTAAGATCGTCTGCCAGTAGAATACCAAGCTGCCCATATACGCAAAATGTCGCGGCGGCCTGCAAATCATCGAAATGGATTTCACCTTTTTGTTTGGCACGTTGCAGCAGTTTTTCTACAAGTGGCACCAACTTCTCACATACCTTGAGGGCAAGCTGATCGTGAGATTTTCTGTTCTCCATTCCGTGAAAAACAGAATAATATTTTGTGTCCTGTTTTTCCATAGTGGCAGGCATTTCTTCAATAATCTGACGTAAGGTTTTGCGGTCGTCTGTTTCGGCATCTGCAAATTGCTCTACCAGCACATCGGCATATTGTTCAATCGCGCTGTCAAATAAAGCCTCTTTGGACGGAAAATAGCGATAGCACAAACCTTGTGCCACACCGATGGCTTTTGCTATATCTGTAATTGAGGTTTTTTCATAACCGTTTTCCCCAAACAATTTGAGGGCAGTGTCTAAAATTTCCTGCTTGCGTACTTCCGGCTCTTTTGTAATTCGCATAGTTTTGAGCCTCCTTTCTTTTATCATATCACCCCCACACGAAAAAATCAATGAGTGAATATCAATCATTTTTCGCCCATAGCAATACACGCAGTATTTCCAATCTGCTCCCACGATACATTGCGAAAATATTTTGAAAGCATAGAAACAATTTCTGCTTCGGAGTAAATCTTAACATCCCCCTCTTTGCTGTGGCGCATATAGAAATTCATAATGATGCGTCCTACAAGTGGCTGCCAACAATCGCCCATTAGGAACGTGCCGCCGAGTTTCAATACCCGGTGTACTTCTCTTAGGACATTCATCGGAGCTGGATAATGATGAAACGAATCATTGCAATACACGACATCAAAGGTATTGTCCGGGAAAGGGAGTGCCTCACTATCTCCCAACAACAGTTTCACTTGCTCCGGTAGCTTCGACTTTGCAACATGAAGCATTTTTTCTGATAAGTCAATTCCGTATAATTCTTTGCCAACATCTTCTTGCAAAATAAGTTTCAACATCTCGCCAGTTCCGCATCCTAAATCAAGGGCAGAGTGGAATGGAATATGCGACAGCTTTTCCAACAGGACAGGATAAAGGGATCGGGCGTGCTGGCCCTTAATATCTTTGTCATAGGTAGCAGCTTGTTGGTTAAAGGCTGCCTTTGAGTTTTCTTTTGCAGTATTCATGGCATTGACCTCCTTTCCATCTATCAGTATAACACCATTTTCTGAAATGTCAATGAATGTTATTCATTCAATTATATGAATTATAAAGTTTAATCTACCTGCATATAGCAACATTCCATCGAGATACTATGAACTATACAATGTAGATGGGTGATGTTATATGGCGAAAGTTGAAGATTGCCCCGGCTTTGAAACTTTCGGCGCGGATGTGAAAGCTGCGCGGAAAGCAAAGCACCTGACGCGCAAGGTGCTGGCCGAAATAGTGGGAATTGAATGGCGCTATCTTGCCAATATTGAAAATAAAGGCACGATCCCCAGCCTCCCGGTTGTGATCCAGCTTATCAAAGTCTGCGGGCTTCCCGTGGAGCAGTATTTCAACCCGGAAATCATACGAGGGGACAGCGAACAGCGGCAGCGGGTCAGCCACAAGCTGAAACTTTGCCCGGAACACTATTTGCCAGTCATTGAGGGCGCAATCGACGGGGCGCTGAAAATTGAACAATCAGCGAAAGAAACGGGGGATGTGTGAAAGCATCCTCTGTTTTCCGTTTTGCCAGAGGGCCGCAAGGCTCTCTTATTTTTTTGCCCTTTTTTCAGAGAAATCCCGTATTTTGCGGGTAGTTGGACGTGTTGGGAGCGTTTTAGTAGCGGAGAAAAAGAAACGTAGCAAGCATAGGAAGTGTAGCCACACTTCCGAAAACCGGCCCGCCCCTGTCCCTGCGGGCCGTTCCGGTTGCTTGTTGGGGAAAGCCCCAAACCCCTGTTCAGAAAGGACGGTGAATGAATGGCAAACCGAACACGAAACATTGTGCTGCGCGTCCCTGTGACGCCGGAAGAACGGGCCTTGATCCAGCAGAAAATGGCCCAGCTCCACACGAAGAACTTTTCCGCCTATGCCCGGAAAATGCTCATTGACGGGTATATCGTCCACATGGACACCAGCGACATCCGGGCGCAGACCGCCGAGCTGCAAAAGATTGGCGTCAATGTCAATCAGATTGCCCGGCGTATCAACAGTACCGGGACTGTGTACGCGCAGGACATTGAGGACATCAAAGGGGCGCTGGCGAAGATATGGCAGTTACAAAGATACATCCTATCAAGTCAACGCTGAAAAAGGCGCTGGACTACATCGAGAACCCGGACAAGACCGAGGACAAAATGCTGGTGTCCTCTTTTGGCTGCTCCTATGAAACAGCGGACATAGAGTTTGAAATGCTGCTGGCGCAGGCCATCCAGAAAGGTAACAATCTGGCCCACCACCTGATCCAATCCTTTTCCCCCGGCGAGGCCACGCCGGAACAGGCCCATGAGATCGGCAAGCTGCTTGCCGACGAAGTGCTGCAAGGCAAATACTCCTATGTGCTGACAACCCACATCGACAAGGGCCACGTCCACAATCACCTGATTTTCTGTGCCGTGGATATGGTGAACCACCGCAAGTACAATTCCAACCGGCAGAGCTACGCCTATATCCGGCGCACCAGTGACCGGCTGTGCCGGGAAAACGGTCTGTCCGTGGTACAGCCCAGCCGGGATAAGGGCAAGAGCTATGCGGAATGGGATGCCGGGCGCAAGGGCAAGAGCTGGAAAGCCAAACTGAAAGCTGCCATCGACGCCGTAATCCCGCAGGCCAAAGACTTTGACGATTTTCTCCGGCTCATGGCGGCGCAAGGCTATGAGATCAAGCAGGGCAAATTTATCTCGTTCCGCGCCCCCGGACAGGAACGCTTCACCCGCTGCAAGACGCTGGGCGAGAACTACACCGAGGAAGCCATCACCCGCCGGATCAAGGGGCTGGCCGTGGACAGAGGCCCGAACCGGCAGCGCAAGGGTATCACCCTGCGGATCGACTTGGAGAACAACATCAAGGCCCAGCAGAGCGCGGGCTATGCACGTTGGGCGAAGCTCGAAAATTTGAAGCAGGCCGCAAAGACAATAAACTTCCTTACCGAGCATGGCATAGAGCAATATGCCGAGCTGGAAAGCAAGGTCGCGGAGATCAGCGCGGCCAATGACGAGGCGGCTGCGGCCCTCAAAGACGTGGAACGGCGTCTTGGAAACATGGCGGTGCTGATAAAGAATCTCACCACCTACAAGCAGCTCCGGCCCGTGGTGCTGGAATACCGCAAGGCCAAAGACAAGGCCGCGTTCCGGCGCGAACATGAAAGCCAGCTCATTTTGTACGAAGCTGCGGCAAAGGCCATCAAGGACGCCGGGATCACAAGGCTGCCCGATCTGGCTGCTCTGAAAGCCGAGTACCGGGAGCTGGACAAGCAGAAAACGCGGCTGTACGAACAGTACGGCGAAGTCAAGCGAGAGCTGAAAGAATACGGCATTATCAAGCAGAATGTAGACAGCATTTTGCGAGTGATGCCGGGAAAGGAGCAGGCACAAGAGCTATGAGCATACCCAGAATGAATTACCCTCAATACCGCAAGGCCCGGAAGCTGACGCATGAGTGCTGCAACTACTGTGATGGGAACTGCCTCTTGCTGGACGACGGCGAGGAATGTGTGTGCGTCCAGAGCATTTCCTATTCGCTGCTGTGCCGGTGGTTTCGTGCCGCTGTTCTCCCACTGGACGAGGCGCTGTATGCCGAGATCATCCAGAGCCGGGACAGCGTGAAGCGGTGCGCCGTGTGTGGAGCTGCATTTACACCGAAATCCAACCGGGCGAAATACTGCCCGGATTGCGCGGTTCGGATGCGCCGGAAGCAAGAGGCTGAAAGGCAGCGGAAAAGATACCTGCAAGCTACGCAGTTAAGCCGCTGAATAGGCCGCCGCAGCGGGCTTCTGACAAGCGATTGACAGGGCGGCAATAGGATTGCTTCAATACCCGCCGAAACGGGCTTTGAAATGCGTAGAATATCCCCCATAGGAAAACGCCGGGCGCAGGGCCAACAGGCCGCCGCGTCCGGCGCTTTCTTATGGGCTGTTCAGAATGGCCCAGATCAGTCTGCTTTGTAATCGGCGCTTCATGTACTCGTCCACCCGCACATGGGGCGTACCGTCCAGATCGTAGAGCGTCCGGGTACAGAGCTTGTCCATGTAGCCCTCATAGTACCACAAGATGCGCTCCACGGCCAGAGGATCACCGGCGCGGGCCGCCTCGATCACAGGCAGGGGCAACAACTCCCGCCCACAGAAAGTCGGCTGCTTCATTTCGGTTTCCTCCTTTCTTTCTCCAATCGTTTCCGCAATTCGTTCAGGGCCTTGGTGCGGTGCCGCTGGACGGCGCTGCGGGACATTCCCACAAGACTGCCGATCTCACCGTCTGCCAGCTCCAACACACAATACAGGATCAAAATACCTTGCTCCTGTTCTGGCAGACTGGCAAAGGCGTCGGCCACCAGCTCGTCACGGATATGTAGAGCGTAGCCATAGGCCGTGAATAGGAAGCTGTCGCTTGGGTATCCGTCTACCGTGCAGAGCTTGTCCATTTCATGCTGGGACAAGGCGCTGAACTCGGTTTCCCGGTTCCGCTGGCGGGCCAAATCTCGCAGGTGGGTTCTGGCCTCATTGCGGAGAACGGTTTTGCAGAAAGCGTCAAACCGGCAGCGTTCTCCATAACCATCAGGCGTGTACTTCATCTTCTCACCCCCGATCTGCGGGAGAGTGAGAAGCCGGGGCCGGTTGCGTCGCCCCCTGTGTCCATGTTCCTGCGGCAGCTCCGGCCCGCACCTAAAGACCGCAGGAACCGACAAAATTCGCCCGGCAGGTCGTAGACCCACCGGGCGAATATGAAAGCATTATGAAGTTTTCTTACATGGTATAGTTCATACTGTTGGTCGGAACTGCCCACTGTTTGGTACAGGCTTTTTTTAAGAAGTTATGCTTTTGAAAGACATGGTATATCAGCATGGCAGCTCCCTCCGTGGGCCGCCGATCTTGCGCTGGAACCAAAAAGCGGCGGCCTTGATTATTCAAAACCGCCGCTGGGATATGTAGAATGAGCGCACAAAATCAACCTGCCTCGCAACGGTTTTTTTCTTTCCCCATTGAGCGGGGCAGGAAGTTTTATAGTGATTCACTATAATCTATTTTTTCTCAATGTTAATAACTCGTTGTGTCCAATCCCGGTAAAAGGCTTCCTCATGCGATACGAGCAATACCGTTCCCGCAAAAGTTGAAAGGGCTGTTTTCAAAGCCTCTTTTGCCTGTATGTCTAAATGGTTTGTAGGTTCATCCATAATTAAAAAATTGCAGGGAGTCAGAGTAAGCAGACACATTTTCACCTTTGCTTGTTCGCCGCCGCTTAATATTCCTATGGGCTGCATAGCGTGTTTACTGGAAATTCCACAACGCGCTAAATGTTTGCGTACATCTTTTGTCACCATATCAGGATAAGCATTGGAAACAATTTGAATAGGTGTCAATTTGGGTTCCTGCCATTCTAAATCCTGTTCAAAATATCCGATAGTAACCTGATCAGAAAATTTGAAATGGCCCTGCATAGATGGAATTTCCCCAATCAGGGTTTTTAACAGCGTCGATTTTCCAATCCCATTAAATCCAGTAATAACAACTTTCTGGCCACCTTTAATGCTAAATTCAATATTTGATAAGACGGGGTAATGGTAGCCAACCGCCAGATGTTGCACTAACAAGTGTTCCGTGTTGGTTAAAGGGAGTACAGGAAAATGAAAGTAAGGAATAATTTCCTTTTGGTCTAAGGCTTCCATTTTATCCATCCGGTCAAGCTGCTTTTGCCGTCCTCTCGCCATTTTTGCTTTTCTACCTGCGATATTCTTTCTTATAAACTCCTCTGTCTTTTTAATTTCCTTTTGCTGAGCCGCATACTGCCTGACATAATCTTCCCGCAGCAAGGTTTTTTTGCGCAAAAATTCAGAATATGTGCCATAGTATTTCGTGATTGTATCGTTATCTATATCACAAATGCGGTTTGCTATCTTATCCAGAAAGTTAAAATCATGGGAAACTACTAAAAAGGCATTTTCCAAAGCAGATAAGTATTCTGCCAGCCATATTACATGGTCTTTGTCAAGGAAATTAGTAGGTTCATCCAGCAACAGAACATCCGGTTTTTCCAGCAGCAACTTTGCTAAAATTACTTTGGCTCGTTGTCCACCACTCATTTCTGCTATCGAACGGTCAAGGCCAATAGCCAGAAGTCCTAACCCATTGGCGACGCGCTCAATAGCTGTATCTATTGAGTAAAAATCGTGGGCTTCAAGCTGCTCCTGATAATGGGCGGCCAGTTCAAGGCTCCTCATATCGCCGTCAGCAGCTTTTTCATATAGCTGCATTGCCTGTGCTTCCATCTCAAATAATTTTGAGAAAGCAGATTTAAGAAATTCTTTCATCGTTAGGGTATGGTCGATTTCCGCATATTGATCTAAATAACCAATCGTAGTATTTGGCTGCCAGACAATGTGCCCGCTGTCTGGTATGATCTGTTCCGTACATATCTTGATTAAGGTGCTTTTTCCGGTTCCATTTTGGCCGACAATACCAATATGTTCTCCTTTATTGAGTGTAAAGCCTGCATTTTTGTATAGCACATTCTCACCAAAAGAATGTGTCAGTCCGTCAATTTCTAATAAGCTCATTTTTATCAACCCTTTCATACATATTCTCTGATACAAAAGAAAAAGGCAGAAAGCAAAGATACACAATTGTATCTGCCTTCTGCCTCTGGCATAGTAGCGCCAAAAACAAAAGGCTATGGACAAAACATTGTCCATAGCCCCGTACACATTATAACTGCATGGAAAGCCACTTCCTCAAAATGGGTATAAAATCCCCTTTATGGCTTCCCGATGAAATCTAAATGCGTCATTTATACGCTATACTCTGCACAATGTTTCATCGGTATGGATTGTACAGAGTTGATTTTCTTTTTACGCTGATCGGTTAAATGAAAATTCATATTCATGCCTTTATCTCCTTTTGAGAGGGACAACCTCTGTTTTTAATAATACTATGGAGAATGTGGTTTGTCAATCTTTGTACTTTATATGCTGGGTCAGAACAGCATAAATATAATCTCCTGTCTACGCATTTAGGGGGCAAAAAGCCCACGGAAATCAAGGCTTTTCGGCGGTGGTCGGTGGGGTGGCAGAATGATTTATCAAATACCCGTCGGAACGGGCTTTGAAATGCGTAGGAAAATCTTTCCGCCGCTGGTTTTCCTGCCGGTTCTGTGGTATGCTGGAATAAGACAAAAAACGACAGGAGTTGACACGATGGCCGAACAGGAAACATTGCTGGACACCGCTACCATCAAGGCCGCCGTCGCCGGTGAGAAGTGGGCCAAAGAAAAGGTGATCGAACACTACACCCCCATGATCGACGAGCTGGCCGTTGACGAAGATATGAAGCAGCACCTTATTTTGAAGCTGCTGGAAGAATTGCCAAACTTCCCGATGGGGCAGGCATAAGAAAAAAGAGCGCCGAACGCAGAGGCCATGTCTGTCTCTTATACACATCTCCGAGCCCACGAGACCGGAGCCTATCTCG
>OWIA01000364.1_pt1 | contig 18578 bp, 21 predicted proteins | sample 1732881 | NCBI WGS metagenome assembly OWIA01 (sample SAMN05065764, study PRJEB22554) | human gut metagenome | biome: ENVO:2100002; feature: ENVO:00000062; material: ENVO:00002003 | host: Homo sapiens | place: USA
AGTCGTCGGCAGCGTCAGATGTGTATAAGAGACAGGTCCAATCCGTACAGCTCCGGACACACGGCCTTCCCGACATAAAATCTGAATGCGCCGGGGTGAGATGCCCCAGCGGTCTGCGGTTTGTGCGATAGATAAATACGTCATCAGGATACCTCCCGCTTCGACCATGCCCTGCTTTTGCAGGACATATTAACTTACTATAATTATAATCGCAAAAGCGAATAAAATCAATCACTTATTTCCAGCATTTTTACAATTTTTATATTGATTACATAGCACCATGGAAGATTTCCAGATCATCCGTGGTGCTTTTCATTTTTAAGGATAAAGGAGGAAAAATCATGCCACGAATGAGTAAAAAACGAAAAGAGGAATGGGCCTTCTTTTTGAACGAACACAATCGCATAACCTATAATTCCCTGTGCCGCAAATGTGTTCACAGATGCAAGCAGAGCTTCCGGGCTATTATTCTGGAATGTCCACGCTATCATTCCAAACGCTCTGTAACGAACCTTCCCCGTGAACCGAGCTCAGCTCCGGCCACATTTTCGGATGGAGGTGAAGAATGATCTATTTCACAAAAGATACTGCTTTGCCGCCATTTGTACCGTTGCCACGATTTATCATTCAGGGAGAGTATACTGTCAATGCTAAACTGTTGTACGGTCTGCTCTTGAATCGCACATTGCTTTCACGCAAATCTGGATGGTATGCAGAAAATGGAGCTGTCTATGTGATTTATACCATTAAGCAGATGTCCAACGATTTGAATCGCAGTGAACGAACCGTAAAAACAGCGTTGAATGAATTGGAGAATGCAGGACTTATACAGAGAGTGCGGCAGGGATGGAATCGGGCAAATCGTATTTTTCTAAAGCTACCGGATATGGTGCAGCTTTCTTCCCCTCCAGAGGGCGATAATTGCACCTTGGATGGGCAAGATTCTGCACATTGCAGTGGGCAAATATTGCCTACAAGTAATAACAATCAAGAAAATAATAGAATTAGTAAAACTGATAGTAGTGAGGAGGCGCACCGCTTTGGTGAATTTCAAAATGTCCTTCTTACAGATTCTCAGTATGCAGATTTGCAAAATTTGTACCCTGGAACAGGTCTTGCCTATATCGAGCGTTTATCGCAGTATATGGCATCCACCGGAAAAAGCTATCGTAGCCACTATGCAACCATAAAAAGCTGGATTGCACAGGATTTTCAGAAAAAACCGGCCAGTAAATATGATTATGACTACACCTACGAAGAAGGAGAATGCCTATGAACCAACTATTTGACAACATTCGGAATCAGGTTTATACCGCAAATGCCGATGAGGAGGATTATGTTAATCCTGAGGACGGTCTACTGTACTGTGGCAAGTGCCATACACCCAAAGAAGCCTTTTTTGAAAATGGCTTAAGCTTCGGGGGGATCAATAAGCACCCAACGCACTGTCGCTGCGCCACCGAGCGGCGGCAAGCAGAGGAAGCCAAAGAAAAAGAATACAGGCGGAAAAGCTACATCGACACTCTGCGTATGGAAGCATTTCGGGATATTCCAGCAGCTTCTTGGTGCTTTGACCAAGCGGCAGTTCTCACAGCTCCCCTGCAGACTGTCCGCAACTATGCCGACCACTGGGAGGATATGCAAAACAATAATATTGGACTTGTTCTATTCGGAAATGTGGGAACAGGAAAATCCTACGCCGCTGGGTGCGTTGCAAATGCCGTCATTGATCGTATGGTCAGTGTCGGCTTTATTGCTGTTGCGGATATTGTGAATCGGATACAAGGTCTGTGGGGAGAGGATCGTGACTGCTTCATGCGGTCGCTCATGCGACCTGATCTGTTGCTTCTGGACGATCTGGGTACCGAGCGCAACACCAGTTACGGTAAAGAGTGTGTTTTCGATGTGATCAACCGTCGCTGTCTATCCGGTAAGCCGATGATCATTACCACCAATATTCCGCTGAAGTATATGCAACAGACCGCCGATATGGATGAGCGCCGTATCTTCGACCGCATTCTGGAATGCTGTATGCCAGTCCAATTCGATTGTCAGAATTTCCGTCAGGTCAACCGACAGGAAAATATGAAAAAAGCAATTCGCCTACTGAATGGAGATTGAGATATTGGACAAGCACCAGATCATATACTCTACCAATAAAAACTGAATAAGGAGGGACATTCCATCGAGGTTATTCTTCATTTCCCCAAATCTCAGAAAATGAAAGATGAACTCGCTAAGCGGGTCGCAACGATTCACGCACAGGCAATTTTGACGAGTGTGGCACAGCAGGACTGTCCCGCCGATCAGAAAATTGCACTTATTGAAGCAGTTCAAAAACTTGTCCGAGAGGACATGAAGAAAGAGATCGGGACACAATAATTTCCGGCAACCTACGGGTTGCCCTTACATAGTCCCACTTGTAGGAAAGATTTTTGCATCCAGATGCATTTTTCTGTCCTACAACAGCAATGTGCATTTTTGCACATTGCTGTTGTAGTGAATATTGAGAAACGGAGGCTGAGGGCACACCCTCGGCCTCCGTTTTTTTCGTACATCTACTTGGCAAGCAGGGCACAGCGGTACCACTTTGCTATTTTGCCAAATCGCTTGTTGGGGAAGCATCCCCAATTCCCCTTTGAACGGCATCTTCAATACCGGCTGCGTCAGTCAAGCTGAGCATACTCCGTGACAGTCTTTAGGTACAACTTGGGATCTCCATTCAGAATCAATTCTGCATATGCCACCGGATCATTATAGATCAGATAATCCAGTTCCGACCGCTGGTACATATTATCAGCGATTTCTTTTTCGACCGCAGTACAATCAATCGAAAGCATCGTGCAATCGGAGAAAAGCAACTCCACACATCCCGTATCCATATTGAACACACAAGAAAGTAATTTTTTCATTTTCGCATCCTCCAGTTTTTCGTATTTTTATTTCTTCCGTAAGCGATAGCGCAGCCAATAATTTCAATCCGAAATTATTGTTCGATGGGGATTGGGGCTGTTGACCCAACAAGCTGATGAGCAACGGAAGTAAACAAGGCCCTGTTTACATTGCTTGCCAATTTACATCACCTAAAAAGCTTCTCCCAGGTACTCTTAAAAATCTGTACCTTATTGTTTTCCCATCGTTTCAAATTGCTGATATTCACACCCAGTAATTTTGCGTATTGTCCCTGCGTGAGTCCAAGGCTTTCTCGTTTTGCTCGAATCTGTCTGCCCTGATCGTTATACAAAAACAGATTGAAGTCGTCGAGCAATTCTGTCACAGGAACATCCAAAAGTTCTGCGATCAATTCCATCTTATCAAGAGGATAATAGTCTCGACCGATTTCTTCGTAAGAGGAATATGTAGTCCGGTCAATCCCGGCATAGTCTGCCACATCTCGTTGTAGCAGAGCTTTTCGGTATCTGTACCAGCGGAGCTTGTCTGCCGTGTTGGTAATCATATCAGGAGAGGGATAGCGAATGTTGAATTTCTCTGCCTCCACCAAAGTGTGCGGAGCGAACAGCGGAAAAGAGAGCAGAATCAGGGGATAGTATTTTGTTTCCTCTGTTATGTGCCTTGCCATTATATACACGTTTTCTCCTGTGCGGCAAAAGATGCTCCCTTTTTCGCCAAAAGGAGCATGGTCTGCTACATAGGAAGCGGAAAGAGCAGCTACGATAGGGTAGCATTTTCAATGCACCGGCTGGCGTAGGTCGCCAGGCGCACATTTTTATCCGCCTTAAAGGTAGAAATTCCTTTGATCAGGCCGATGGTCCCAATGGAGATCAGGTCATCCTGGTCTCCGGTCTGGGCGTAGTACTTTTTCACAATATGGGCCACCAGCCGCAGGTTGTGCTCCACCAGAACATTCCGGGCCTCCAGATCGCCCGCCGCGCACCGCTCCAGATACAGCTTTTCCTCCTCCGGCTTCAGCGGGCGCGGGAAGGAGCCTCCACCCCCCGACAGCCGCAGGGTGAAAAACAGACTGTGCAGCATGAGATAGATCACTGGAGAAAACATGAACCGACACCTCCTGTCCCACTGTATTCCGTCTATGCAAGTCCATATACCCCAAGCATTCTTCCCGGCGTCTCTTCCTCTTGACCCGGACAAAAAACGGCCCCCGGCTCCGCATGATCAGAGAATGATCCGGAGCCGGGGGTCATGTTCAGCTGTTTTGATCCTTCGTTCAGGGATTTACCACATGGATGGGCGCGCCGTCCAGATAGGCACGGATGTTGTCCGCCGTGCAATCCATGATGCGCTGGCGGGCCTCCTTGGCGCCCCAGGACATATGGGGGGTGATGATGCAGTTGGGGGCGGTGAGCAGGGGGTTATCCGCGCGGATGGGCTCAGTGTACACCACATCCAGGCCGGCGGCCGCCAGCTTGCCCGCCTTCAGGGCGTCGGTGACGTCCTGCTCGTCGATCAGCTGGCCGCGGGAGTTGTTGATGAGGATGGCCCCGTCCTTCATCTTGGCGATATTTTCTTTGTTGATCATCTTCTCATTGTCCGCGGTGAGGTTGCAGTGGAGGAACACCACGTCGGACTGGGCCAGCAGGGTATCCAGGTCCACATACTCGGCGATGGCCTTGCCGGAGTCGTTGGGGTACAGGTCATAGGCCAGCACCTTCATGCCCAGGGCCTTGGCGATGCGGCCGGTGGTCTGGCCGATGCGGCCGAAGCCGATGATGCCGGCAGTCTTGCCGTCCAGCTCGATAAGGGGGTGGTCCCAGTAGCACCAGTCGATGTGGTTGGCCCACTTGCCCTCGTGGACGGTCTTGTCGTGGTGGCCGATGTGGTGGCACACCTCCAGAAGCAGGGCAATGGCGTACTGTCCCACACAGGCGGTGCCATAGGTGGGCACGTTGCACACCGGGATCCCCTTCTCCTTGGCGTAGTCATAGTTGATCACATTGTAGCCGGTGGCCAGTACAGCGATCATCTTCAGGTTGGGGCACTTATCCATAGTCTCCTTGGAGATGGGAGTCTTATTGGTGACCACCACCTCCGCGTCGCCGATCCGCTCCGCGATGATGGGGGCCTCCACATAGGAGGTCCGGTCATAAACCGTCAGCTCCCCCATACAGCTCAGCTGATCCCAGCTCAGGTCGCCGGGATTTTCCGTATAACCATCCAGCACTACGATTTTCATTGCAGCAGCCTCCTCATTTTCTATCATGCTTATCATGTCAGTCTTGCTTTTTTGTCCCAGGACCGCCGGTTTTCTGTCAAACCTCTTTACAGCCCGGGGGCTTCTGCTTATACTACATGATAACGGAACTCTTGTTGTACAGAATCTAAATTTATATCATTATTTTCGTATATTTTCCAAAGGACGGTGCGGTATGTTTATTTCAGAAGCAGCGGCCCTCTCCATTGTCCAAGAGATGAAGGAGATCACAGGCCACGACATCAACATTATGGACGGCACGGGCACCATCTTTGCCAGCACAGACCCGGGCCGTGTGGGCCAGCGCCACGAGGGAGCCTGCCAGATCCTGTCCCAAAAGCTGCCCCGCCTGACGGTCCAGGAGGACCGCCGCCCCGGGGGGATCCGTCCGGGCGTCAACCTCCCCATCCAGCTGGACGGGGAGACGGTAGGGGTGATCGGCATCACCGGCGCCCCGGCGGAGGTGGACGCCCTGGGCGCCATCCTCAAGCGCATGACAGAGATCATGGTGCGGGATGCCCGGCGGCAGGCCCAGGAGGACCTGCTGGACAGCGCCCGCCAGTGCTTCATTGAGCGGTGGCTCTTCTCTGAGGAGCCTGACCAGGCGGAGCTGGAGCTGCGGGGCAATATGCTGGGGATCGACGTCACCGCCCGCTGGACCGTGGTGATCCTGGAGGTGCTGGAGCCCCTCAGCCCCGGGCAGGCCGGCGCCTCCCCCCAGGAGATGCGCAACGCCCTCTTTCTCAAGCACATCCGCCCCTATCTGAGCGCCCACCCCAACAGCCTGTGCGCGGTGATCAACCAGCGGATCCTGCTGCTGTTCCCCGACCGGAACCGGTATGAGGTCCTGGCCTGCGTCAACCAGATCCGCGGGGAGCTGGAGGGGGCCTATCAGGCGGCGGTGTGCGGCGGCATGAGCGCGGAGGGCCGGCGGGGTCTGGACATTCGCCGCTGCTATCAGGAGGCCAGGACCGCCAGCCAGACGGCCAGCGCGGACGGCGGAGGGCGTATCCTGCGCTATGACGAGGTCTCGCTGGAGCTTCTCGCCGACAGCATCGCCCCGGACATCCGGCGGGATCTGGTCTCCCTGGTTTTCTCCGGCTGCACCCCGGAGGAGCGGGAGAGCATCCGCCGCACTGTTCTGCTCTACTTTCAGTGCCATGGGGACGTCAAGCAGATGGCCGAGACCCTGTACGTCCACAAAAACACTGTACATTATCACTTGCAGCGGATCCAGGCGCTCACCGGATACAGCGTCCGGGACCCCAAGGGATCCGTCCTGCTGTATCTGGCCTGCCTGTCCTCCCCCCGTGAGGAGGACAGCTGACCCACAGAACTATCGTTAAGGAGGAGCCACTATGTCCATTTACACCGACGCCCAGGAGATCATCCACAGCGCGCTGGAGGCCTGCCTGCCCGATCAGGCGGTGCGCCGTGCCCTGGAGGGAAAGGAGTTCGGCTCCGGCCGCGTCTTTTTAGTCGCCCTTGGAAAGGCCGCCTGGCAGATGGCCCACTGTGCCGCCGAACTGTTGGGCCCCAGACTGGAACGGGGCGTGGTGATCACCAAGCACGGCCACAGCCAGGGGGACATCCCCCGCTGCCAGGTCTTTGAAGGGGGACATCCAGTGCCCGACGAGGGCTCCTTCCGGGGGACCCGGGCCGCCATGGAGTTGGTCCAGGATCTCGCCCCCCAGGACACCGTGGTCCTGCTGGTCTCCGGCGGCGGCTCCGCCCTGTTTGAGAGTCCCCTGATCCCGGCGGAGGAGTTGGCCCAGCTCACCAGCGCCCTGCTGGCCTGCGGGGCGGACATTGTGGAGATGAACACCATCCGAAAGCGCCTGTCCGCGGTGAAGGGTGGCCGCTTCGCTCAGCTGTGCGCCCCGGCCCAGGTCTATTCCATCGTTCTGTCCGACATTCTGGGGGATCCCCTGGACATGATCGCCTCCGGCCCCGCCTATCCGGACCGCTCCACCTGCGCCCAGGCCCGGGCCATCGCGGAGAAGTACCAGCTCCCCCTGTCTGACCAGGCCCGCGCCCTGCTGGATCAGGAGACCCCCAAGGAGCTGGACAATGTGGAGACCGTCATCACCGGAAGCGTACGGGAGCTCTGCTCCGCCGCCGCCGCTGTCTGCCAGCGGCTGGGCTATGAGACCCATATCCTCACTGACCAGCTCTGCTGCCAGGCCCGGGAGGCAGGCTCCTTCCTGGCCTCCATCGCCCGCACCCACGGGCAGGATGGGCGCTCCCTGGCCTTCCTAGCGGGGGGTGAGACAGTGGTCCTCCTCACCGGCAAGGGGCTGGGTGGCCGCAATCAGGAGCTGGCCCTATCCGCCGCTGAGGGGATCTCCGGCATGGACAACGCTCTGATCTTTTCTCTGGGCTCCGATGGCACGGATGGCCCCACCGACGCCGCCGGCGGCATCGTGGACGGCCAGACCCAGGGCAAGCTGGCCCAGGCCGGCCTGACCATCCACCAGGTCCTGGCGGACAACGACGCCTATCACGCCCTGGAAAAGGTGGATGGCCTGATCCGCACTGGACCCACCGGCACGAATGTAAATGACGTGGCTGTCGTCCTGCTGAAGAACTGACAGCTGAATATGAAAAATAGGACGGGGGCGCATCAGCGCTCCCCGTCCTATCATTTTGTTCTGTATGGTTTCCGGCTCTGCGGTGCATCACTTGGACCGCTTGAGCACCTCGACCACAAAGTTCCAGATCCGCTGCACCGAGGAGATGCTCAGCCGCTCCCGAGGGGTGTGGATCTCAAACAGGTCCGGCCCGATGGAGACGCAGTCCAGGCCGGGCAGCTTGCCGGCAAAGACGCCGCACTCCAGTCCGGCGTGGATGGCCTCGATCTTGGGCTCTTTCCCGTACTGTTCCCGGAACACCTCCGCCATCCGCTCCCTCAGGGGGGAGTCCTCCCGGTACTGCCAGCCGGTATAGTCCCCAGCAAACTCCACCGTTCCCCCCAGCTCCTCCATCAGGCAGGCCAGGCGGTCCTTCAGCATCTCCCGCTGGGAGTCCACCGAACTGCGCACGCAGAAGGAGGCCCGCAGGGAGGTCTCCGCCGTGGCTAGGATCCCCAGGTTCAGGGAGGTCTGCACCAGCCCGTGGATCTCCGCGCTCATAGCCTGCACCCCGTTGGGCAGGCAGGAGAGCATACACAGGACCTGCCGGGTGGAACGCTCGTCCATGGGCCGCTCCGCCGGAGCGGACGCCTCCGCCCGGATCCAGAGCTCCGGGTCGGTGACGCGGTACTCATTGCGCAGCGCGGCCTCCATCTCCCGGACGGCGTCCATCACCGCCTGGGGCTCCGCCGCCACGACCTGGGCCGTGCAGGCCACAGGGATGGCGTTGTCCTTCAGGCCGCCGTCCACCCGCAGCAGCCGCAGCTCTGTCCGCCGGGCCGCCGCCCGGAGGATACGGCCCATGAGCACATTGGCGTTGGCGCGGCCCTTGTGGATCTCCGCCCCGGAGTGTCCTCCGGTCAGTCCACCCACCGCAATGGTCACACCCGCCCCATCAAAGGGGGCACGGGTCAGGGGAAGCCGACAGGCACTGGTATTTCCTCCGGCACAGCTGACAGTAAAGATGCCCTCCGCCTCCGAATCCAAATTCAGCATCTGCCGCCCCTTCAGCGGTGCCACATCGATGGAGGCAGCCCCCAGCAGACCGATCTCCTCGTCCACCGTAAATACCGCCTCCAGCCGAGGATGGGGCAGATCCTCTGCATCCAGCAGGGCCAGGGCCATAGCGATAGCGATACCGTCATCTCCTCCAAGCGTGGTGTCCTTGGCATAGACAAAGTCTCCGTCCACCGCCAGGTCCAGACCCTCCCGGCTCATATCCTTCTGACAGTCGGCAGTCTGCTCACAAACCATATCCAGGTGCCCCTGGAGGATGACCGGGGGCGCGGCCTCATAGCCGGGCGTGGCCTCCTTGATGATGATGATATTGTTGTCTCCGTCCTGATGGTACTCCAGGCCCCGGGCCCGGGCAAAGTCCGCACACCAGTCGCTGACGGCCTTGGTGTTCCGGGAGCCGTGGGGGATGGCGCACATCTCCTCAAAAAAACGGAACACGCTCTTGGGCTCTAAATGCTCCAATACGCTCATAGTCTGAAACTCCTCTCTAACATTCGTTATTTCTTCAGCCGGTAGCGCAGGCCGCCGGCGTCCTCCAGCAGCTGCTGCTCCAGCATATAGCGGACCAGCTTGGGGGCAAAGGCGGCCGGATCCTGCACCCGGACGCGGCTTTTGGACCAGAACATCCCGGCTTTGACGCCCTGGATCAGGGGCGGGATCTCCTTTTGGGCGATGCTCCCGTGCTTCCGAAGGTATTTTACCACGGCTCCCGCGCATTTGTTCAGCAGGATCCGCTCCAGATCCGCCTCCTGCGTCATGCTCTTTTTCAGGCCCCAGACATACAGGACGGCGGTGGCCAGGGCGAACAGGAGGATCCCCAGCACGATCTGTCCGAAGCTCATGCCTTCACCTTATCCCTTCCCACAAACAGGATGAAGCGGTTGTTATGCAGGATCTGCATATACTTCACCAGCCGGTCGTACAGCGGCTCCGCCTTCTCGCCATAGGCCTCCTTCAGCTCCAGGGCCAGCTGGCCCACCGTCTTGACGCCGTCGATCCGCGTCCAGAGGAAGCTGCCGTACTCGTCCAGCTTGATATGGCTCACCCGGGGGGTCTGGAACAGCTTCTGCGCCAGGGTGTTGTAAAAGCCCCGGTTCACCATGTGGATGGTGACCACCCCGTCCTCCCCCCGGTCCCAGGTGTTCCGCCCGTTGACCATGGGGACGAAGTCCAGATAATTTTCCTTCTTCTTTGCCATAAAAATTCTCCTATATTGGCCCAAACCGGGCTGCATACCCAAGTATACAGCCCGGTGGAGGGAAACGCAACGCTTAGTTGGACTTCTTCTTGCTGTCCTTGGTCGCGAAGAAGTAGATGGTCAGCAGGATCCCGGCGAAGCACACCAGGCCGCCGATGTTGCCAATGCTGAACACGCCGCTGAGGTTGATCTTATCGCTGAAGTACAGCTCCTTGCCGACGGCGTCCAGACCGGCGGGGATGATGGCCAGAACGGCCAGCAGGATGCCCACAATGCCCTCGCCGGCGATGAGGCCGGAGGAATAGAGCACGCCGGACTGCACAGCGTCGTTCTTCTCCTTCTCAGAGCCGCACTTACGCTTCTCCAGGTACCAGCGCAGCGCGCCGCCCAGCATCATGGGCACGGACAGGTAGATGGGAAGATACAGGCCAATGGCAAAGGGGAGCACGGGGATGCCCAGGATCTCCACCACGATGGCGATGAATACACCGGTGAACACCAGGTTCCAGGGCAGGTTCCCGCCCATGACGCCCTCTACGATCATCTTCATCAGCATCGCCTGGGGAGCGGGCAGATCATCGGAGCCATAGCCGCCCCAGGCCATGCTCAGCAGGTACAGGATGGCGCCGATGACCACGGCGGACACCACAACACCGATCATCTCGCCCATCTGCTGCTTTCTGGGGGTGGCGCCCACCAGGAAGCCGGTCTTCAGGTCCTGGGAGGTGTCGCCAGCGATGGCGGCAATGACGCAGATGATGCCGCCGATGACAATGGCCGCGATCATGCCCTGGATGCCGTCGTTTCCGGTGGCCTTCAGCAGCAAGGTGGAAATCAGCAGGGTGGCGATGGCCATGCCGGACACCGGGTTATTGGAGGAACCGATCAGGCCCACCATCCGTGAGGAGACGGTGGCAAAGAAGAAGCCGAACACGATCACGATCAGGGCCGTGAAGAAGTTCAGGGGGATAGCGGGCAGCAGCCACATGACCACCGCAATGATCAGCACGCCCAGCAGCACAAGCTTCAAGGGCAGATCCTGCTCCGTGCGCAGGGTGCCGGCCTCCCGGCCCTTGCCATAGTCGCCCATGGCCTCCTTGAAGGTCCGGACGATGAGGGGCAGGGACTTCACCAGGCTAAGCACGCCGCCGCAGGCCACCGCGCCGGCGCCGATGTAGCGCAGATAGTTGTCCCACAGGGCGGAGACGCCCTTTGCGTCCACCAGCTGGTTGATGGTCATGTCGGTGACGGGGAACATAATGGTGTCACCGCCAAACAGCACCATCAGGGGCATGATGACCAGCCAGCCCAGGATGCCGCCGGCAAACAGGTAGGAGGACACCTTGGGGCCGCAGATATAGCCCACGCCGGCCAGGGCGGGGAGCACATCAATGCCCACACCGGAGCCGCGGTAGGCGGGGATGTCATAGGTGATCTCGCTGGGGAAGATCTTCAGACCATCCGCCACAAACTTATAAAAGGCTGCGATACCCAGGCCGGAGAACACGGTGGACGCCTTGGCGCCGCCCTCTTCACCGGCGATGAGGACCTCGGCGCAGGCCTGGCCCTCAGGATAGCCCAGCACACCGTGCTCCTTGACAATCAGCGCGCTGCGCAGGGGGATCATCATCAGCACGCCCAGCAGGCCGCCGCACAGGGCGATCAGGCCAATGGTGATCATGGAGGGAGTGTCGCACAGCCCCTCCTTGGCCCACATGAACAGGGCGGGCAGGGTGAAGATGGCGCCCGCGGCCACCGACTCACCAGCAGAACCGATGGTCTGGACCATGTTGTTTTCCAGAATGGAGTCACGCCGCAGGACCTTGCGGATGACGCCCATGGAAATGACTGCCGCGGGAATGGACGCCGACACAGTCATGCCGACACGCAGCCCCAGATACGCGTTTGCTCCGCCGAAGATGATGGCCAGCAGGGCACCCAGCAGGATGGATACTGCTGTGAACTCCGGCATGACCTTGTCGGCAGGAACATAAGGTTGGAATTTCTTGTCTTCCACGATTTTCGTTCCCTTCTCTTCTCTGTATTTTGCTTTCTCCGCGCCGGTCCGGCGCGGTCGCTCTCCTGGACGGCCGCCGCCGTCCCTGTCCTCAGAGGCGGGCCGTCTGGCCTCCCCCCAAAGACATAGCCTGTCTATTGTATAAAATTTCACCGTATTCGTCAAGCCCTACTTCTCGTTCCTCCAGATATGAAAAAGTCAAGCATTTATTGCGCACAAATTTTCGCCTTTTATTTTGTCTAATTTTAACATGACAATATGGCCGCCGTCAATTCCCTTGGTCGGCAGCCTCCGCTTTCCCTTATTATGTTCCTCATGCCCCCTCCAGTTTCCCCCTTTCTCCCATGTGTCCCATACTGCCTACGCCGATAGCCCTATTTCCCGCAAGCAGGCCCGGAAAGCCACTTCGCTACTTATATACCCCAGTATCTTCCGGGGGTAGTTGTTTATCCATTGTTCGGTCTCTGCGATCTGTCTTGCGCTCACCTTTTCAAAGTCGGTTCCCTTGGGGTGTTTCCGCCTAATCATAATGTTGGCGTTTTCGTTGCTCCCGCGCTCCCACGAGGAATAGGGGTGGCAGAAATAAACCTTTGTCCGGGGGATGGTCTTGTTGACAGCGCTGCGCTCCATCTCCTCCGCCGCCGAGAACTCAGAGCCGTTATCAACCGTAATCGTCCTAAAAATCTTCCTGAAATTCACTGCTCCGATTTTCCGCTCCAGCGCGTCCAATGCTTTAACAATGGTCTCCGCTTTGCGGTTCGGTATCAGTATGATGATCTCCCGCCGGGTCTTTCTCTCGGTCAGTACCAGAAGCGCCTTGCTGGTACTATCCTTTTTATTGTACACCGTATCCATTTCCCAGTGCCCAAACTCCTCCCGGTTCTTTACTCTCTCCGGTCTGCGTTCGATGCTCTCACCGGCAGATGCCCTGGCCTGGTCTTTCCTTGTCTTTACCTTTTTGTACCCCTGCTTTTTCTTCCCGCGCCGCGGCAAATCCACCTGTGTGATACGCAGGAATATCCCTTTTTTGATATAGCTGTAAATGGTTGCTACGGAAACAGAGGTCTTGAATGTCCGGCCCTCCATCTTTGCATACCCCAGTACAGCGGCAGGGCTGCAATCGTTGGCGATGATCGTCTCCTCGATGTATCGGGCCAATTCGTGATCTGCTCCAATCTTCAAGTCTGGCCCTTTTTCCCGTAAGTGATTTTGATACCGCTCCTCTGCGATGTCCGGGCTGTACGCCGTCACCATCTCCCAGGTGTCCCCATCCAGCCGCTCATATTCTCCCCGCTTCAATTCCCGGTAGACGGTGGAGATGTGGACGCGCAGCTTATCCGCGATCTCTCTCGGCTTCATCCCTTTGTTCAGCCACCGTTCCATTCTCAGCCTGTCGTTCTTTGTCAGGTGCTTAAATGTGCGTTCCTTGGCCTGCACTGTAATACCTCCTCCCGTGCATCCCGGCGGGCGGTTTCCGGTTTCCCGGTTCCGTTCCGCTTGTCTTGTTTTGTCGCATTTTACACCCTTATGATACCCAATATTTCCCCGCTCCGCAATAGTTATTTTCACTGTTGCGTGTATAATGAAAAATCCCCCGGCTACCGCACCTGTAAGTGTGATAGCCGGGGGACATCTTTACTCTGTTTTTCTCTTTTCCCAGTTAATAATCTGCTCCAGCGCCTCTCGCAGTTTGTCATATCCAAACATAGCGGCGTAGGCGACGAACAAGCCCAGGGCTACTGCTCCGGCCACCATGTACCAGGTGACGGCCCACGCCATGATCTGACAGGCTGCGAAGAACGCCAGAAGGGTCACGGCCATCGCCACAAGAAAGGCCAGAATGTTGGTGGGTATCTTTTCCCAGGTGAGCTTTTTGAGAACCTGGGTGATGATGTTGGTGACCACCGTCAGGATAAGAGCCGCCAGCAGAACAGCGGATACTGCAAGGGGAATGTACTGCATAATGTTATCCATGTGTATACCCTCCTATTACACTTTCGTCAAATGCTTCTTGTCAACCGCACCGGTGATAGCCCCGCTTTTCAGCGTGGATACCACCACGCGGTTCCCGTCAATGCCGCGCACATACAGCTTTGCGGCATATACCCATGCAGCAAACTTGCGCATGGTGCCGTAGATCGTTGCCGACTTGTCCATCTTCACCCGGTCGCCCACGGCAAGGGCAGTGTCAGCAGATGCCGTGGCCGCGATGTCGTCCTCGTCTACCCATCCATACACAGAAGTGCCCACCACATGATAGGGGTGCTTGCTTCCCGGATTGATGGCCGTCACCTTTGCCTCGCACGGCTTGCAGTTCTTTCCCGTCGCCGCATTGGAGCTGGTGTAGTGCTTCTTCGCCAGAGATTGCACCATCTGGCCCACCTTGTATTTCAGCGCCTCGGTTGCGCCTCCGGTTGTCGGCGGGTTCGGTGCCGGGGTTGTCGTGGTGCTTCCGCTCACAGCCGGGTTATAGATAAAGCCCAGGAAAGTGTACCCGCTCCCGGCTCCCCAGTTCCCTGTGCCTTTCTTCCGGCGCTTTGTCCAGAACGGGGTTTTGCTTCCGTATCCGCTTTCGCTGGTCACGATCTCAGTTGCACTGATGATCTGCTCCACGATTGCCACATGGCCCGCTCCATCCGAACCGTTCAGCGTCGCCCCCTTGCGCCACACCATGCAGGCCCCCAGCTTCGGCTCCTGACCTACGGCCAGGCCCCCGGCAAACTGGATAAAGTTTTCGGCGTTCACGGGCCGCAGATATTTACAGCACCCGTAACCGCCGATCTCATTAAATCGCCCATAGGCATAGCCCACGCAGTTGGAAAGGGTGTTGCACAGCGCGTCCACCGGCTTTCCCTTGATGGCGTCCGACCATCCTCCGCTCGCCTTGGTGATGTAATATTTGTTGCCCGCCTCCGGTCGGGTCAGTCTCGGCTTGAATGTTCCCACAGTTTGTCCCTCCTTGGGTTTTGCGTACCTGTCATAATACTTCTGCCCGAACGAGGCCCTGCGCTTTTTCGCCGTCTCGCTCTGATCTGCCGGGCGCTCAAATTGCAGCAGGACTGCATCTGATGCCTGCCGGACGCTTCCCGCCGTTTTCAGCGTGGTCAGAACAGCTTTGTAACCCTCACGCAGCTCTTTCATCAGGAAATCAAGCTGCATCTCCAGGTCTCCGATGCTCCGGCCCGCCGCCTTGGCAAAATTGAAAAGTCCCTGTTTCCGGCTCCAGTAAGTCCACTGTGCCAGCCCATAACCGGCGCAGTCCCGCACGAACCCGGTATAGGTTCCTCCGTCAACCGCCGCCGTGTATGAGGTGTCCGTCATACCCAGCTTTTTTTCGTAGGTGTTTTGCAGGTTGTCCGGTCGCAGGCCGCTTTCTGCATACAGGTTTCCCATCAGCCCAGCGGCTCCACAGTCGTTTAACCCTGCGCCTTTCAGGTAGTTCCAGATTTTTTCCTCATTGTTTCTGCCGTTCAGCACGATCTATCCCTCCTTTACGGTTCCTCTGTCTGTTGCATGGCCTGCTCCATCGCCTCCCTTTCCCGTTTCATATCCTCCCGCTGCCACCGTCTGTCCTGCCGCTTGTCCTTGTTGGTCTTTATCCAGCCCAGGATACCGCACTCCCCGCCCAGCGTGGCAAACACACAGGTTACAAGGGTGTCCGGCACCGAGCCGTAGACCTGGAACAGCCGTATCATGGTAACGGTAAAGATAACCAGACAAATAAAGACGAGCAGCAAGATCAAGTCCATCGTTCCGATGCGCTTCTTCTTGCGTTTCGTCTTTTTGTTCACCCGCCGCCCGGCCATCTCAGCCCTCCGGGATATGCGGGTGGGCGCTTTTGTTTAGGTGCTTGTCCAACCTCGCCAGTGCGTCCTTGCATGGCCCGTTGCACCCCTGCTCCACAAGCCCTTGCAGAGCGCCCCGCAGTCCGTAGCAGATCAAGGTCTGCTCCTCCTGCATGGCGTTGATGAACTCGTTCTGCTTCTTATTGTTCTCCAGCACCTTGTACACGGCCACGACCGCCGCCACCAATGCCCCCAGTGCGCTCAGCAGGCTTGCTGCCTTGATGATAAAGTCCGCGTCGATGTACATTCCCTCGTCCTCCTGCGTATCAGCCCAGCCAATCGGTTCCGCCGATGGCCTCACGGTATGCCTTATCGGCTTCCGCGATCTCGTCCCGCCCGGTCTCCGTGTCGCCCAGTTCTGCCAGCCTCGTCGCCAGAACACGGATGGCTTTTGCCTGGATTTCTGTCACCGTCTCCAGTTCAGCGATGATCTGCAAATGGCTGCTCATTCTTTCGCCTCCGACCACCCACTGACGCCAGGCTCCCACACATTCGCGTCCAGATCACTGACCCAGTGCTTCCCGTTGTGTGACACCTTTGCCCCCTTGGCGTATGCGTCATGCGCTCCAAGCGGCTGGCTCCATTCCGGCCACTCCTCCGCAGGGTCAGCGGCCACAGACCACAGGCTTGCTGCCTTGTCCGGCTCCCATCCCGCCTGCGAGGTGTGCTGCTGTACGCACCGGTACAGCTTCTCTCCATAGCGCCGGTACTGGCCCACTTTGTAAGAGACCCCCGCCTGCCATTCCTCAAACAGATTTTTGTGTTCCCCGGCAGTCGTCCCGTCGATGCCGCCAGTCTCGGCCAGGGCGACAAAGGCGATCTCCGTCGCCGCCTTGGTTTCATCCAGCATCTTGGTACGGTCGATGTAGCGGTAATGCTCACTGATGGCATAGAAGTCGTACTTCGTCCCGTCCTCGTCCTCCGCCGTCAGATAGTGCCGGTCAATGCGGCACCGGTCGGTGATCGTGTTGTCGTCGTACTCCCGAACCGTGGTTAGGTACTCCCCCTCCTCCAGCTTCGGGCCGCCAATGACTTTCAGGTTTTCACGCATCACGCCGTCGATTTCAGCGGTTCCGTACACATATTCCATCTTGCCTGCTCCTTTCTCGTATGCTCTCTTACCACGAGCTTCAATTTTCGTTGCAGCCCTGTTTCCACATACTTCTCAAAGAAATGCACATGGTTGCAGTGCTTCATTTGGCCCAGCCGTGACAATAGGCCCTGTGCCAGTTTCGGCCTGATCTTCTGGTGTTTCCGCATGGCCCGGTAACATTCTGATAGTGACTTTTTCAGCCGCACCATGTTTCGCTTTCGCAGCAAGGAAAACTTATGGCCGAACCGGTATCCCAGCGCCGCCACCGTCCGCTTTGCCGTCGGATAGAGCTGCCACTTGTTGTTTAGCTTCAACCGGCGGCCTGCAAGCCAGTCCTCGATCATGCCCCGCAGCTTTCGTAGCTTCCTTTTGTTGCGCCCGAACAGTGTCAGGTTGTCCATGTACCGCATATAGTGGTCACACAGCCCGCTGTTCCGTATCATCTGGTCAAGCGGTTGCAGCACCGTGTTGGCAAACCACTGTGAGAAAAACGCGCCAATCAGGACGCCATACTTCATCAGTCGCTCACACACATCCAGCATCCTCCGGTCTTTGACCAGCCTCCGCAGGCGGGCCATCACCGTTTCAATGGTCAGGCTGTCGTAAAAATGGTGGATGTCCAGCTCCTCTGCATACTTCGTCCCTTTCGGGTCTGTCCGCATCCATTTCTTGATTGCCTTAACGCCGTAATGGATGCCCCGGCCCTTGATGCTTCCGCAGCAGAACTTGTCCATTCCCCGCATCAGCACCGGTTCCAGAACTTGAATGACCGCATGGTGAACATACTGGTCAGGCCACAATCTCGGCTCTGATATGTCCCTCCATTTTCCGGCGCTCTTGTCCCAGCGCCGGGCTATTCTCGGTGGGGCCGCATCATATCCGTTGACGATGATCTCTCGCAGCTTCTCCACATATCCGTCGATGTCCGCCTCCACCCGCAGCACCGTTTTATTGGGCCTGTGGTGTGGGTGCCATTTATGCGTGGCATTCACCGTGAGGATTGCCAGCCTGAGATTTTCGTCTGAAATCAGTTTTTGGTATAGGTCTTTTGCTCGTTTCATACAGGATGTTTGCTCCTCCTTTTAGCCTCACGATCTTTCCACCGCTCCCGCCGGTTGCGGGAGTGTACTAAACCGTGTCCTGTTGGCTAATCTGCACCAAGGGGTGCCGAGGAAGATCACGCCCTCGCCTCTCCCCATCCGAGCAAGGCCCAGCATCAGCGGGTTTGCAAGGAAGAGGAGGAGCAGCGGAGGAAGTAAGCCCTGGCCCGTGGGCCGGGGCGCACGCTCCGCAGCTTGTGACGACGAGGAATGGAGGTGGGTAGCCAGTCCTAAAAGGACGCGGCAGCCGATGTTCCGGTTGGAGTTCGACACGGAATTGTAGTTCACATAGAACAACCCGTGGTTCCCGTTCTGGTTATAGTTACCGCCGAAGTGCAGACACGGGTTGGACGCGTTGAAGTTCCAGTTATCCGACGAGCCAAAAACCAAGGCACCGACTGCGTGCGCGATCTCCCCCTGTATTTTCACGCCGCGTTTGCGGCGGAAAACCCTTTGTGGGTGATTATGTTATTCGGCCTGCGGGCCGGGGATATGCAGGAGGGAGGGG
>OWIA01000407.1_pt1 | contig 17598 bp, 4 predicted proteins | sample 1732881 | NCBI WGS metagenome assembly OWIA01 (sample SAMN05065764, study PRJEB22554) | human gut metagenome | biome: ENVO:2100002; feature: ENVO:00000062; material: ENVO:00002003 | host: Homo sapiens | place: USA
CCAACATAGACCAGCTTATAATCTTCTTTTTTTATCTGCATACCATGACTTTCAATAAAACTCATATTCATAAAAGCATAGTTTTCGCCCGGTGAATCATCCCGGATCTGATAAATACCAAATACCCTTCTTGTTCCTAACAACAGGTTTGCTTCTTTCAATGACTGAATCTGTGGATATTTCTGCATTTTCCATTCCAGGTTACGGAAACGCTCCAGTTCTGTCATAGACATCTGATAATGCTCTGGTCCTCGTTCAATTTCCATACGTTCTGTGACATACATCGGTGATGAAAAATTAGTGATCAGATAGATATCTGCTCCTGCATCGTATAATTTCAGTGCTTCTTCCTGCTCAATGACACTCATAGGCTCCTGAAATGCTCCTAAATTTTCTTCTGCATAATCTAGGTTGTTATCCTTTATCCGTTCCCACATCTGCAATTCCATTCCAAACAAACCGTCGTGTGCCTGTATCATTTCTTTACTCGCATATTCACCTTTACTGCCATCACTTCCAAGGCAATAAATCTTAGAACCCATTCTGTGATAATCCAAGGCTGCTTCTTTTCTAAGTGGCACCATATCTTCTGCTGTATATCCATAGTCACGTAATTCCAGCTTACCTATGGTTGGATCCAGCAGTTCTTGAATATCCATTCTTGCGTCATCCAGCAAATCCTCTACACCTTCTTGATCTGCCTGACTCACTGCATCTGCCAGATTTCTTACCAAATTCCTAACTTTCTCTTCCTCGCCGATCAGATTCGCATATTCAAAAATCTGTTCTTTTACATCTGTTGAAAATTCTATATCTCTACGCTCTGCCTGAGCAATCCGTTCCTGCGTATATTCCTGCATTTTCTGCGTTTCTTTTCCTGTTATCATATTTCTCGCCATTCAAATTCCTCCTGTGTTCTAAAAAATGGCATAACAGGCAGAACCTTCTTCTACCAAATTATGCCATCTTTCCTGTTTATTTATTCCAGACCGAAGTCCCGTTTTCTGTTTTCCTTGCCAGTTTCACTTTCCCGCTGACTCTTTTCTTTATAAATCTGCAGTTTTTCATGGATAGAACCACGTGTCGGTCTTTCTTCTTTCTCATCTGATTCAGACACCTCTGTTTCTGCATCTTTCCGTTCATCCATATTGAGCAATGCATTTAATTCTGACAGTCGCTCCAGTTTCTGGTTCAACTCCTCTTCTTTTGGAAATGGCTTTCCAACCTCTTCTTTTGCATTTGCAAGCTGTTCATATACTGTTTCCAGTCTTTGTTGTGCTTCTGAAAGCTTCTCTGGATAACTGTCCAACAGATTGTTGATACGAGTAATATTTCCAAGTGCATCTGCTCCAAGATGAACTTTCGAGACAGCCTCATGTTTGACAGATAGAATAAATTCTTTACTCCATCCATCAAACTGAATCCTCATATTGAATCCCTGATAGTTTCCGATATCCATCGCAGCATCTACAGCTTTAATATCTTTACATACCGCCAGAAGTGCTGCTCCTGCCTCTTTCTTTTCTGTGAACTCTTTGCCGCCAATCTCCATAGTAAACTGCTCTGGATCTGTGATTTTATGCTCTGAGTAATGAGCGATGTCTGCCTTGTAGCTGTCAATGATTTCTGTCAGTTTTGCAATCTGTTGTGGAAAATTCCTTGCAATATCATCTTCCAGGCGGTACTGGTTATTCATGTGGTTGGCTTTTAAAAGTTTTAATTTTGCCACATCAACATCCAATGCCATCTTCTCTTTTACTGCTGGATTTCCGGTTGCAAGAGCTTTGACCTCTGCATAGGAAAGTGCCGCTTCGTCCACATCTTCACAGCTTCGCACAGGTGCTTTGCTGGTCATAATCTGAGAAATGAATTTCTGCTTGTTCTCAATCAACTGCCACATGTAGCTGTCAAATGTGGATTCAGTTACATACCGGAAGATATGAACCTTTTTATTATGATTTCCCTGACGGATAATACGCCCTTCCCTCTGTTCCAAATCAGATGGTTTCCAGCCAATATCCAGATGGTGCAACGCAATCAGACGATCCTGCACGTTGGTCCCGGCACCCATCTTTGCTGTTGAGCCAATCAAAAAACGAACCTGCCCGGATTTCACTTTTCCAAACAGCTCCGTCTTCTTTGCTTCTGTATTTGCATCATGAATAAAAGCAATCTCTTTTTCCGGTACACCTTTCGCTATCAGTTTCTGCTTCAAGTCATCATAAACATTGAAACTGCCATCACCTTTCGGTGTGCTCAAGTCACAGAAAATCAATTGTGCAGATTTCTGTGCTGCCGTGTCTTTCCAGATCTCATAACTTTTCTCTGCACAGACTGATATTTTGCTTTCTGGATTATCTGGCAATAATTCGTTCACCAAACGCTGATCCAATGCCAATTTTCTTCCATCATTGGTAATTTTCAGCATATTATCAACCGAAGCATCTACCCCTCCGTTTCTGACAACTTCTGCACGTTCCCCCAGACTTTCTACGATTTCTTTCTGCTGTTCCGTTGGTTTCAGCACCACTGTTTCATATTCCGCCTCTGGCACAGGAAGCTTTAACTGATCGGAAGTCTTGATATCTGCAATCTCCTTAAACATATTCATCAGTTCCGGAATATTATAAAATCTTGCAAATCTTGACTTTGCACGGTAGCCTGTTCCTTCTGGTGCAAGCTCAATGCTCGTGACTACCTCGCCAAAGGTGGAGGCCCAGGAATCAAACAGTCCAAGTCCCATATTTTGTAATTTGCTGTTCTGTAGATACCGCTGCATAACATATAATTCCGTCATGCTGTTGCTGATTGGTGTGCCCGTAGCAAAGGTAATGCCTTTTCCTCCGGTAATCTCGTCCAGATACTGACATTTATTGAACATATCCGCCGACTTCTGTGCTTCATTCTGTGCAATTCCGGCTACATTTCTCATTTTTGTATAAAGAAATGCGTTTTTATAACTGTGTGCTTCATCTACATATAAATGATCCACTCCCAGTTCTTCAAACGTAACTACCTGATCTTTTTTCTCTTTCTGATTCAGTTTCTCCAGCCTCGTCTGCAATGTTTTTCTTGTCTTTTCAATCTGTTTGACGGTATAACGTCCACCATCTTGTTCATACCTTGCACTCTGGATTGCCATTTCCAGATCATCAATCTGCCTCTGAAGCATGGCTTCCTGTTTCTCATCAGAGATTGGAATACGCTCAAACTGGGAATGACCAATAATAACAGCATCGTAATTTCCCATAGCGATTCTGGCACAGAACTTCTTTCGATTTGCCGGTTCAAAATCCTTTTTCGTTGCTACCAGAATGTTCGCCCCTGGATATAACTGCAGGAATTCTGCTCCCCATTGCTCCGTCAAATGGTTTGGAACTACAAAAAGATTTTTCTGAGATAATCCCAGACGTTTGCTCTCCATTGCCGCCGCTACCATTTCGTAGGTCTTCCCAGCACCTACCACATGAGCAAGAAGCACATTATCACCATATAGCTGATGTGCGACTGCATTTTTCTGATGCGGTCGAAGTTCTATTTCCGGATTCATTCCTGGGAAAGTCAGATGACTTCCATCGTATTCACGGGGACGGATACTATTGAAACGTTCATTGTACACGCTTACCAGTCTTTCTCTCCTCTGCTGATCCTTAAAAATCCAATCTTGGAATGCAGCCTTCAAGGCATCCTGCTTTTGTGATGCCAACATAGTTTCTTTTTTATTCAAAACTCGCACTTCATCCCCATTGTCATTTACGACTTTATCATAGATTCTAACATCTTTTAGATTCAAGGTATCTTCCAGAATCCGGTAGGCATTTGCTCTCTCCGTTCCATACGTTGCATAGGCAAACGCATTTCTTGGACTATCGGCGTTCTTTCCTGTAATCCTCCACTCACCATTTACCTCAGAGAATTTTACCTGTATTTCCTTCTGTGCAAGATACCTCGGCGTATGAAGCAGTTCCACCATAAAATCCTGATAATCCGAAGGTTCAATCCATGTGGCTCCAACACGCACCTCAATCTCGGATGCTTCCAGATCTCTCGGCTGAACTGCCTCCAATGCACGGACATTCGGTGTGAATTCTGGATGATTCTCTGCAAAAGTTCTCGCAGTGTTTAATTTATCCCTGACGTTTCCAGAGAGATATTCATCTCCGCTTTCCCACTGGTCTGTCAGTGGATTTTTGAAGATAACTCCAACCAGCTCTTCTGTGATTTTCTCTTCGGTCTTTCCGGTCAACTGTGCCATATATGGGAGATCTACTTTAGCCTTTTCATTTAGGGACAAAGCAAGTGCTTCTGTGGCTGTTTCCACACTTGTCACAGCGACCGCCTTTTTAATGGTTCGTTTGGTGAACATGTCTGCTTTCCGCTTCAATGTTCCATCTTCATTCAAGTCTTCCAGGGAACACAGCAGACAATAAGAAGAGTCATCAGAAAATGCACGTTTGTTAGCATTACTTCCAATAACTCCATACTTTGCTGTGTAGGTATCATACACCTGATTCAGTTTTTTCTGCTGTTTCTGGATTTCTTCGTCTGTGACAAATTCTTCCATCTGCATGGCGATCAGTTCACGAACGGTATCACGGATTGCAACCATGCCTTTTACACGTTCTGCAGTGGCTGCGGGCATTTTCACCTGATTCATCAAAGAATTGACACGGTAATACACCTGATCATCTACCACTGTATAGCTGTAATTTCGAACATTCGGATCTGCCGGAATACTCTCTGGCATCTCATCCAGTTCTGCCTCTATATCTACTGCCGCTACCATGCTTCCCTTGATGTGTTTTACAGCTTCTTGTAACTGTAATTCCAGATCAGCTCCTTCCATTGGAGCACAGGTTGTTTCCATACCATACGGACCGGACACTTCTTTCATCTCACCAAGAATCAATCCCGGATGCTGAACAAAATACTTGTTAATGGTAACCCCATTTGCATCACTCTCCAAATTCACCCAGTCTGGCATCTCTTTTGTGAAACTCTCACGCTTCTGGAAAAACAAAATATCAGCACTGACTTCTGTTCCTGCATTTGCCTTAAAAGCTGTGTTCGGCAGTCGGATTGCCCCCAGCAAGTCTGCACGCTCTGCCAAATATTTCCGAACTTCCGGTGATGCCTTGTCCATAGTTCCCTTTGTTGTGATCAACGCAGCTACACCACCTGGACGTAACTGATCTATAGTCTTGGCAAGAAAGTAATCATGAATCATAAAATTGTAGCGGTCATACTGACGGTCATTGACCTTATATGCACCGAATGGCACATTTCCGATTGCCACGTCAAAGAAATCATTGGGATAATCCGTCTTCTCAAAGCCTTTGATCTGGATATTGGCATCTGGATAGAGCAACTTTGCAATTCTACCACTGATGCTGTCCAGTTCCACACCATAGAGTTTGGACTGGTTTAGATTCTCCGGAAGCATTCCAAAGAAGTTACCAACTCCCATAGACGGCTCCAGAATATTTCCTTTTGTAAATCCCAGATTCTCCAACACCTGATACATACTTTCAATCACAATCGGCTGTGTATAATGAGCATTTAAGGTGGAAGCTCTGGCTGCAGCATATTCCTCTGGTGTAAGAACCGTCTTTAATTCCAAATATTCTGTCTCCCATGCAGCTTTTGTCTCATCAAATGCATCTGCAAGACCTCCCCAGCCAACGTACCTGGATAAGATTTCCTGTTCTTCCGGTGTTGCATTGCGATTCTCATCCTCACATTTCTTTAACAACTGGATAGCCATGATATTGGCACGGAACTTTTCTTTTGCTGTACCCTGTCCAAGCTCATCATCTGTGATGCGGAAGTTCGTTGCTGGAATCGTTTCTGATATTCCGTTAATCTCTTCCAAAGATTCTTTTTCTTCCGATACCTCAACTTCTCCAGATAATTCTTTTTCTTTTTTATCATAATCTGTCCACACACGTTGAGAAATAGCAGTAAAATACGAGGACTCTTCCTCCATAATTTCTTCCCTGATTTCCCGTAATTCATCTAAAGTATCCGCATTTACAGTTTTGTTGTGATAATGATAATAAAGTACTTCTTGTCCGAGTTTTACATCCAGACGTTCCAATTCTTGTGTTGACATTCGATTCCAAATATCATCTTTTTCCGTATGAATCGTGAAACCTTCTCCATCATCATGATATTCTAATGTGTATTGAAGTCGATTCGCTTCTCCCTTAACTTTGCAATCAAAATCGTGGATTTTTGTTCTGGTACCAGACATATATTCTGAATCAACTAATCGCAAATCAGTTATATCTTCCGCTGTCAAAGTATCCTGCTCCAGCTGTTCTCCTAACATCTGCTGTGCTTCTTCCAAATCTGCCAGTCTTTGTGCTTCCTGTCGTTCTTCGTACTTTTCCATTTCTTCCGGTGACAAATAATCATCTGTGCGGATTAACTGGCGAACACGTTCTGCAACCTTGTTCCACTTTAATAAAACTTCTACCTCTGGACTGCCAATTTTCCCTTTTGCAAGTTTTAATCCTTTTGCATCATGGGATGCGTCGGAAGCATCTGCTCCTGGTATTCCGGGTGAGGAACCACCTGTTCCATACTCATTTTTCAGGAACTCAGCTGCATCTTTCATATCATGATGTTCCATAAAATACTCATAGATTCGGTTACGTCCTCCTGCAGTAATGCCGCCTCTTCTTAACACTGCGTCAATTTCATCCTGTGTGATAAAGGATAGTGCCGGACGTTCGACCGTAAATTTCTGGTCTACCCAGGAACGCTCCCTCTGAAGATCCTGAAAGCGTTGGAAATATTCCGGATTATGCTGAATCTCCCAGCGGTGATAATCTCCCGGATTCTCATCCATATATTTCTGCAGCCATTCAAAACGATAGACAATCGCATCTGCTTCCTCTTGATCTGTCCATGCTCCACTCACTACATCCTGCCAGTCTGAATATGATTGTTTCTTTTCCCAGTTTCTGCAAGTATCCCGAAAATGAAGTGCAAGAAGATTGGTCATTTCTTCCTGCTCCTGTTCAATGGCATTATTGGAAATCAAATTATCCACGTAATTTCCATCCTCATACATATCCCGAATTCTGTTCGCTGCTTCTTCCCACGTAACCATGCGGTCAAAGTTTCTTCTGGCAGAGTCCCCTCGCCGGATACGGATACCATCATTGTCATACCAGATACTGATTTTCTGACCATCTATGGTAAATCCTTTGCCACCAGTTCCATATTCATCTTTCAGAAAACTCCGCATTTCTTCATTATCCAGACCTTCAATCAGTCTTGCTGTAATATGAAACAGTGTATTTTTCTGTCCGCTTCCCGTGCGGAGAATATCATTTACCACTTCATCGGAAATAAGAAAAGCGGCTGGCTGTTCCAATGCAGCTGCCGCTTTCCTTATTTCTCCTAACTGTTCCTCTTCTGTTGGGAACAGACTTAACTGTAAATAATCTCCTGAATCACCAGCTCCTCTGCCTGTGCCTTGATCTGGTTCATGTGTCTGGTCCATGCCATCCCGTCTGCCATTTTGTCCGGTGCCGAATCTTTCTCCAGAAGTTCGTTCATCAGGTCGTCTACTCTCTGTCTTGCCTGGCTGTCGATCTCCATCAGATGACTGTCCAGACGGTTCTGCAGTGTCAGAATGTTGAACCTGGCTACCTTGTGATTTCTCAGATACTCTTTCCGCATCATTCCGTACTTGCCGATGGTTCCTCTCGTCTCTTCCAGGCTGATATCTGGAATCTGATACTCTCCGTTCTGGCTGTAACTGATCTCTCTCATAGTCTGTTTCCTCCTTTTTTTCTTCTCTATCTTCTGTGTTATCTGTATTGCTTTCACGAATTAACGTGTTAAATTCATTATAAGCTACTTCTTTTTCTTTTGCAACCGTTTTCAGGTCATTTTCCAGATCATTCAGAACATATCGTCCAATCTGCATCAGGACTGGTCTGCTGATCTCGTTGACTGCACTTCCCAGATGTCCTAATACTTTCAGCTGATTGAAGTCCGTAATATGCCGAAAATCCTCTGCATCCAGATATTCCTGTACATCCAGTCCACACCGCTTTAGTAATACATACCAGACACTATTGGTCATCAGTTCCCGAAATTCGACTTCCTGATTCTGTTCGTCCAGTTCTTCCAGAAATGTCCCTGTTACATCCAGTCTCAGTTCTTCCAATGCATCTGGAAGCCATTCTTGCATACTCTCCTTCGCTGCCTGATGCAGACTTTCAGCAAGTCCTCCTTCTGTATCTTCCAGTGTTAATTGCTCCTGCAGATAATCTGCAACCAGCTGTTCTCCTTCCATTGGAAGATTCCATAACTGAGGATCCTTTCCAAGATTACGCACTTTATAAGTGTCCTGCACATCAAATACATACCGAAGTTTCGTTTTCAGTCCGGAAGTATTGTCAATCAAGGCAATCCCTTTGGATCCCTTTTTGATCCAGCGGTACATCTTCTGATTCCAGATTTCCATGGATGCTACGGCAGTTGCTTCCGGTCGCTGTGCATAAATTAAAAGCTGTTCTGGAAAAGTGTATTTGTACAGTCTGGATGCCGTGTTTAGGAACCGCATCCATTCCTGCGGACTGGCAGCTACATCTTTTGCCACCTCTTCCGTCAGCTGTTCCATTGCATATAATTTATTTGCCATGCGCTACTCCTTTTCATAAAATCAGGGACTGCTTAGCACAGTCCCCTTAAAATCATCGTTGTTACTCTTTATAATGCTGTGGCAAGCTCTTTTGACTTATTCTTTGGCACTTTGTCTCCCTCTTTTGCCTTGATTTCTGCCTTAGCTTTCTCCAGTCTTCCATGGATTCCACCTTTTACTTCCGCTTTTTCGGCTGCTTTTTCTTTCTCCAAACGAGCTTCCCTACGCTCAGCATTTTCCATAACTGCCGTTTTCCCATCACAAAACTGAACTTTATCGGAAAGCTGCTCCTGTCTCTCCACCTTTGTCTCATTGACTTCCTGTACCATCGCATTTAATTCCGGAACCTGAAAAATGCCGTTATCAGGAAGAATCAGCACTTCATGAATGGAAGATGGGATGACAAAGTAATCACTTCCCAGGCATTCCCCAATCTGTTTACGAATATCTTCCTGCAGTAACAGGGAAGCTCCATTCATCTTAGCTTTGTTTGTCAGACAGAACATTGGGTTTTCCATGGCTTCCATATCCATTTTTTCATTCAGCAGGTTTTCTGGTTCTTCACCAAAAATCATAGATTTGATAATCTCATTCATATCCATAAGTGTGACACCACGTTTTCGGTCTGCCACCATCGCATCCGCTTGAATCTGTTCGGCAGATACTCCCCACTCGTTCATCAGAGAAACAGTTACCGGAATACTGCTGATCCCTTCTCCATTTTCCTCCAGATTTACTGCATAATAAGCTGCAAAATCTCCGTGTTCTGTGACTACTTTATCTGCAAGAAGATCGGTATTCCATTCCTTATCACAAATTCTCATCTGTAATTTGTCTTTCATCTTTTCATAATCCAGGATATCTGGAACTCCCATATCAAAAAATTCTGCCTTGCCCTGTGCCTCAATACGCATATCAGCTACATCCCCAACACAAGAATCTACATCTTTTCCATGGATATATTCCTGATAAAGGGAATCCAGATAGACTGTCGGTACGATTCTCTGATCTCCATTCGGAATCGTAATACCTGTCAGCTTCAAACCATTGTTTTTTTCTACTTCCTGAAGTTTAATTTCTGCGTCCTTATAAGACTCTGGCAGATACTCCTTTACATTGTCTTTGACATATTCATAAAATTCTTTTCTGTTCATCATACGCTTTTACCCCTTTCTGATCATGTGATGGTTCATTCTTTTTCTGCTGACCATCTGCTCGGCTTTCTTCTGATAAGCCATCATTCTCTTTACTGTTTTATCCTGGTTTTTTCGTGCTTCCTGTCTTTTTTCCATTGTTTTCATCATAGTTTTCTGTTCCTTTCTGTGTTTTTTTGTATGAAAAAGGGAGCCTCACATAGAAGCTCCCAATCATAACCGTTGGTTTTAGTTTCCTTATTTGCTTTTCCTTTTCCTTCTGATATAAAGTCCTGCCATACCTCCTGTGGAGATTACCAGAAGCAGGATCGGCAGCCATATATTCGTGCTGTCACCTGTTTTCGGTGCATTTGATACCTTTGTCTCTTCATGCGACTGTGGTGTATCCGGTGTTTTCGGTGTTTCTGGAACTTCCGGTTTCTCATTTGTCAGATTAAAGGTAACTTCTACAACCGGTGTACTGTCATCTGCATAGGCAAATTTCACTTTATGCTTGGTCTGATCCAGTGTGTATCCGTCCAGTGTCTTTGTTTCCACCAGATAATACTTGATAGCGGTATCATATTTGCCGTTCTTAAATGTGGCAATCTCATACAGCTTACTTTCTGCATGACCGGCAGCATCTGTCTTTAAGGTTTCCAGAACTTTTCCTTTGCTGTCACGAAGTTCAAATTCTACCCCTTTCAGCGGTTCTCCTGATGATTTATCTGTCTTATTGAGAATCACTTTTCCCTTGGCAGTGTCATCTTTCATAGCTACTTTCTGGATTTCTCCAGTATCCTTTACTTCAAAACTAACATCCGATGTCAGAAGATATCCTTTCGGTGCCTGCTCTTCACGTAAGGTATATTTACCGATTGGAAGTTTTTCGATATAGTGTGCTTCCTCTGTGGAAGTCCAGCTCTCTACTACCTGATCATCCTTATCGAGAATCGTCAGTTTCGCACCTGGAATCTCAGTTTCTCCTGTGATATCCGTCTTACTGATCTGCACTTTTGTCACATCATCTTTCATCTCTACTTTCTGAATCTCGGCTGTATTTTCTACTGTAAAGGTAATACTTTCTGCAGTGACATATCCATCTGCCGGTTTTGTCTCTGTCATGGTGTATTCCTTACCAACAACCAGTTCTTTGATCACATGGGATTCTTCCGTAGAAGTCCATTCATCCACTGTATTGCCATCTGAATCCGTCACTTTCAGGTGTGCACCTGGAAGTTCTTTACCTGTTGTCAGGTCTGTTTTGGTCAGCTCCACTGTAGTTGGCTGATTCTCAAAAGTAAAGTCGTAGCTTACTTCTGCCTGGTCTTCTCCGGCATATTCAAAGGTAAATTCCTGTACTTCTTCTGTTGTAACAAATCCGTCCGGCGCAAAGATCTCTTTCACATAGTATTTTCCGTCTACCGGAAGATCTGCCGTAAAAGTAATCTGTCCTTTTTCATCCGTTACCCGCTGCTCGATCAGACTATCTTTCTCAAGGAGTACCTCGCCCTTTGCATTTTTGATATCTTCACTGGTATAAAGACCAAAGACACCACCTGCAAGAACACGTTCTGTATCTTTTTCTTTCTTCAGAACCGTAACCTTTACTTTCTGACGGGCATTCTGCCATTTCTCATCATAAGTGATGACTGGTGTGTCCTGATCACGGTAGGAAAGGTCAACATATCTCGGCTCTTTGTCCAGCACATAACCGTGAGCTGTTTTTACTTCCTTCACATAGTATTTTCCAACCGGGAGATCTCCCATCTGTGCAATACCATTGGAATCTGTGGTAATGGTTCCTACTTTTTCATCTGCTTTGAAATAATCTTCACTGACACCATCTGCCGCTTTGATATCTTCCGCAGCAAATACATCGAACGTCACATCTGTAAGGCTTCCGGTTACATACTCAAAAAGATGCTCCACGGTACCTTTTACATGATCCAAAAGTGTCACCTTATCCAGAAACTCTCCATTTTTGTTGATGATCAGAAGTCCTGTTGGAACTTCATCTTTCATCTCTACTTTCTGAATCTCGGCAGTATCTTCCAGTGTGAACTTCACATCCGTCGTTTTCAGATATCCATACGGTGCCATTTCCTCTCGAAGGGTGTATTCTTCACCCACAGTCAGTCGTTTGTTCACATGTGGCTGATCTTTTACAGAAGTCCACTGATCCACAACATTTCCTTCTTTATCAAGAACGGTGAGTTTTGCCCCATCCAGTTCCACACCTGTTGTTACATCAGATTTTGTAATTTCTACTGTTGTCGGCTGGTTCTTTTTCACTGTTTTCAGTTTTACTGTCTTCACATCCTGCCCCTGGTAAGAAACATCCAGATTCAGAACTTCATCAGAGGATACAAATCCCGCCGGTGCTTTTAACTCTTTCACATAATACTGTCCAAGCGGCAGATCCAGCGTACATGCTGCAAGACCATCGTTATCAGAAGTCATTTCCTGCAGAAGTGTATCTGCCTTTACAATGATCTCACCTTTCTCATTCTTCAGATCTTCTGTGTTATAGATGCCAAAGACAGCTCCTGCTACGGTTGCACCATTTTCTGCATCCTGTTTTTCTACCTGGATTGCAACTTTCTGGCGGTCATCGCCAACCATCACTTCCTGTTCGATCACAGGTGTATCCTGATCCGCATAGACAAATGAGACATCCGATCTGTCATGGTTCAGGACGAATCCTTCCGGTGCAGTCTTTTCTACCACATAGTAAGAACCAAGCGGCAGGTTATCAGCAACTGCTTTTCCGTCTTCCCCGGTCGTTACCGTTGTTACTAGTGCATCTTTTGCATAGATCAGCTGTCTGTTCCCGTTTTCATCTTTCTGATAATCCGGTGTATAGATATTTTCAGCTGCATAGACATGAAATGATGCACCCTTCAGGTATCTTTCTTCATAAACAAAATCCTTTTTAAATCCGGTCAGCATCTCACCTTTTTTATAGATCGTCAGCTTTCCTTTTACCGGATGGTTCTCATAGTCTACCGTAATAATGGCATCTCCGCTCTCAGAATCCATCTGGTATGCTGTATTTGCATCCACCGCAATCTCTACATAGTTCTTATTGATTGTGTACCCTTCCGGTGCGTTGACTTCCTCAATCCGGTAATGTCCGATCTTCAGATTCTTCGGCATAATCAGATATCCCTGGCTGTCCGTAAAATAGGACTTATGAGTGGTTGTCACTGGGTAAGTTGTTACCTGCTCCACATACTTCTTGTTGTCCAGGTCATATACCTTAAATTCTGTTCCGGCAATCAATACAGATTTCTTTGTTTCATCGTCTTTTTTCACGATTTTCAGTTTTGCCTTAAACTCTTCATCCAGAAGCACTCGCCAGATCTGTGGCTCGTTTGGATGATGTTCTGTGATATTCACTTCAAAATCATCGACTGGCTTGTAATTGTGCGGTGTTGTAGTTTCACGCACGATATAGCTTCCAAATGGTAATGGAATACTGCAGGCATACCCTTTTTCATCTGTAAAAATCTCAGTTGCTCCGTTTTCTCCACTTACTACTGGTTTTGCAGAATCAAAATCATAGCTTCCGTCTGCTTTCTTTGTAAGGGAAGATTTCAGATAAACTGTAAATCCGGCTCCGGATAACAGATCTGCATCGGTCTTTCCATTGTTGGCTGCTTTGATGATCTGAAATGGCTGTTTGATGACCTGCTCACTGGAAGTGCACTCTCTTTTTACTTCTGCTGTCATATCTCCTTCATAACTGCACACAAGATCATGCTCTTCTGTATCTGCCAGGTATCCGGTCGGCGGTGTGATCTCTTTGATATAATATTTGCCAAGATATAAGCCATTTACAGAAGACTGTCCTTTGTCATCTGTTGTAAGAGAAGCTACCTGTTCTCCTGCTTTATAAATAGTTCCGGTTTCTCCGTCCGGATGCACGATATCTTCACGGGCATACAGACCATAAACTGCACCTTTCAGTGTGGCATCTCCCTGTGGTACTGCTTTTCCTGTTTCTTTATCAACTTTGAATAAATTGATCTTTGCTGTCACACGGTCATTGCTGAAGGTATGGGCAAAAGATACGGTTGCTTCTTTATCATTGGTGTAAGAAAACTTGAACGTATACACATCTTCTGTATTTCTTACATAACCTTCCGGTGCCTGATCTTCCTTTACAGAATAGGAATATCCAATCGGAAGATCTACTGTGAATTTTGCAGTTCCATCTGCTCCAGTAGTTGCTTTCTCAATCAGTGTTCCTTTTTTCACAACAACGGTTCCGTCTGCATTTCTAATATTATCGGATGCATACAGTGCAAAAATACCGCCATTCAGTGGTTTCTTTGTATCTTTATCCTGTTTTACTACGGAAACGTCTGCTTTCTGTCTTTCGTTGTTAAAAGTCACATCTGCAAATACAACTTCTTTATTCTGTCCGGCATAAGTCAGAGTCACTGGCTTTTCTTCGCTGCCGTTATAGAAATTGTCCGGTGCTTTTGCTTCTTTCACCACATAGCTTCCAAGATGCAGGTTCTTCAGTGTAACAGAACCATTCTCTCCCGTAGTCAGATTATCTTTTACCAGGTCACCTTTGCTGTACACTTTTGTGCCATAAGCAGTTACGATATCTGCCCCGGCATACACGTTATACACTGCATTTTTCTGTCTGCGGTTTTCATACTGGAATACCGTTCCATTTTCACTGACATCTGCTCCGGTAAGAACCTGTCCTTCTTTGTAAATGGTAAGCTCTGCAAGCTGTTCTTTATTTTCTACAGTCACAGAGGAAGTCTTACTTGCTACCAGTTTTACATTTGTTGCCGTTGCATTTACTACATATCCCTGTGGTGCTGTGATCTCTTTCAGATAAACGGTATCCTGTGTCTTGATGATCGTAACAGAAGATTTTCCATTCTTATCTGTTGCCGGCATCTGAGTGATCAGCTTTGTACAAGCCTCATCGCTGTATACACCGAATACTGCACCTGCAAGATTGACATCCGCTGTATCGTCTTTCTTTACGATTTCGATCGTAGCCTGTTCAATCCAGGACACCTTTAAGCTTACATATTTTTCATCAGCGACACCTTCTCCAAACACAAATGCCAGATCCTGAACACTTGCATTCGTAGTCAGTTTATATGCTGAATAATCTTTTGTAATACTTCCCTTCATTTTTGCAGAAAAAGTAGCACTTACATCTCTTGTCTGTGTCAGAGGAGCTGAAAGATAAAACGTGGTTCCGCCTCCAATTGTTACGCTTGCACCTGCCGCACTTACATTTCCAGTAGATACATTATGGAGCTTTACACCCTTTGGTAAGTCCATTGTAATTTTCTGCTGGGAAGATGCATTGAACTTAATGTTCTCCGTTCTCTGAACATTTCCATCTACATAAGCTTTTACATTCGGTTTTGAAAATGACATTGCTACATCTGGTATTTCCGGCTTATTCACACAATAATTATAGAGTTCTTTTGCCAAAGCCTCGCCTGTAGCATTTGTTCCATAGAATGCATCACTGCTTCCATTGGCATACGATGCAGCCATGTGAATAATAATGAATCTTTTTCCTTCTGAGAAATCCGTGTGTTTATTCGCAAAAAAACTTTCGCTCCCTGCGGCATCTGTACCGTAATAACACACTTTTGCTAACGCCTGATTGTCCCCGATCTTTGTGATTGTATAATTTCCAGATCCTGGTCCTGGTTTTGCTGGCTGTACACAATACGCAGTTGCTCTGACGCTTCCGTAGCTGATATAGTACGGCTCTGTCAGATAGGTTCCAAGATTATAATCTGCATATCTATACAGAGGTCCTTTTTCAATCGTTACCTGCTGTGTAGTTCTTGCTGAATAAGCCGAAACTGCTTCAAATGTTGCAATCTCTCCCTCTTCCATAGAATCAAGATCCACACCTTCGTCTCCTGCCTGTTCCAAAACATCGTGAAGCTCTAACCCTGATTCTTCATCATAGGTATCCTGATTCTGTGCCTGCTCTACTAAATCATCAAATTCATCAGCATCAATATCGGTAATTTCCGAGTCTGCTTCGGAATCCTCCGCTTTCTCTGTCTGCTGTTCACTGCCAGCTGCTTCGGATTCGGTTACCGCTTCACTCCCTGCAGTTTCTGTCTGCACTTCTGTCTCTTTCTCACGCACAATCAGCTTTCGGCTGATCTGATACTTCGGATGCTCCTGATTTACCGGTTCCACATAATAGACCGCTTTGTAAGTGTCCGCATGATCTGTCGTAAAATCCTCATCCTTGTCGTTCTTTGCTTCCTCGAATGTGACTTTAACCTTGTCAGCATCCTTGATTTCCAGTCCTGTGTAGTCTGATTTCACATCAAATACACTGCCTGTTTCGATTTCATAATCTTTGGCAGTCACCACCTCATCTTCATCCAGAAGGTCTTTCACTTCCTCATAAAGTGGCGGTTTTTCCTCTGGCTGAATCTCCGCTGCATATGCAGTCATCGGAGACAACACGGTACTAAGCATTGTCATGCCTGCCAGCAAGCCAGATACTACTTTTCTAAAATTACCTTTTTTCTTCATGCTAAGGTCCTCTCTTTCATAATATTTGTATGAAAACAGACAGTCCTTAGACTGCCTGCCATACACTACTTATCGTTGTGGGAAAATCAGATTGAACTGCACATTCCCCTCGCCGGGATCAACCATTTCCACAGTTGCTTCATACTGTCTCCCTGTTTTTCTTGATACCAGATCCTTATAATGGATTTTTCCTTTAGACAGGAACTTCTTTGCTGCCACCTTATCCATCTTTTTCCCTTGGCTTGCAAGAAATTTATCATTCTTCCATAAGGTAAATGCACAATTCCGGTCAGAACAGTAAAAGTTTACTTTTCCTTCCCTGACATCAGCTCCACAGCGGGGACATTTGCCAATGACTTCTCCTTTTGCTTTTCCCTGAAACTGCTCTTTCTTTTCTTCTGAAATCCCCTGATATCTGGCAACCAGTTCCTGCATCAGCTCTGTAATCCCATTTAGGAATTCATCTGCTGTCTCTGTATTCTGGGCAATGTGATTCAATGCCATTTCCCACTCTGCTGTCATCTTCGGAGATTTAATCTCATCCGGCAGAACCGTAATCAGCACATTGCCATCATCTGTCGGCACCAGATTTTTCTTTTCCCTTTTCACAAAACCAGACTGAATCAGTTTTTCAATGATTGCTGCCCTTGTTGCTGGAGTACCTAGTCCTTTCTTTTCTGTATCTTCGGTCAGTTCTTCATTCCCTGCACGTTCCATCGCAGAAAGCAGGGTATCTTCTGTGTACTGTTTCGGTGGCTGTGTAAAATGCTCCGATACAAAAGAATCACAGGGACCATAATGCTTGCCTGCCCAGATATCCAGCTCCGGCTCTTCTTTCTCACTCTTTACGCCAAAGAACTGTTTCATTTTATTTTCGATTGCCTTGAATCCTTCCTGCTTTGTTTTCTTTGCCGTGAGATAAAACGTATGATAATTACAGGTAATCTGGCATTTATGGCTTTCATAAATATAAGGATCTGCGGTTGCTGTCAGTACCCTGGCACTGATCAGGTACAAAATCTTGCAGTTTCGTTCTTTCAGTTTACCTATATCTGCCTTTGCTACTTCCATGGTCGGGATAATCGCATGGTGATCAGATACTTTCTTTGAATTTAATACCTTACTCACGTCCGGCTGATATTCCAGCCCTTCGGCATAGGGCATTTTCCCAAGCAACATCTGAATCAGAGTTTCTGTGCTTTCTCCCATCTCATCTGTCAGATACTGGCTGTCTGTTCTCGGATAAGT
>OWIA01000451.1_pt1 | contig 16358 bp, 19 predicted proteins | sample 1732881 | NCBI WGS metagenome assembly OWIA01 (sample SAMN05065764, study PRJEB22554) | human gut metagenome | biome: ENVO:2100002; feature: ENVO:00000062; material: ENVO:00002003 | host: Homo sapiens | place: USA
CGCTTAAAAGCCCCACTGGGGCTTTCATTGTTCCGCTTCGCTCCACAAACGCGAATTGTTTACTTCTTCGTCTTAGGCGCAATAAGCAACATGACTGTCACAAGAATATATAAACCATACAGTAACCAAGTAATGGTATTGTTCCAAGGAAAACTCATTTCTGGATGGTTCAATGCAAAAACTATAAATGCAATAGCTATAATCAGCATTATTAAACCGAGAATCCTTGATATACGCTTTTTCATGCAAAGCACTTCCTTGTCAAACTGGAATTGTTAATCTTGAACTGGTCCTATAATGCCAAATGCTATTGCATCAATAAAAAGCACGAACGCTATCACACAAACAATTAAAATAGTTGCAATGACTTTAATAACAAGTTGTTGATTTTGTCTTAAATTACTCTTACTAACAATCCTTAAGACAAAAATCAAAGCAACGAGGATGATAAAAGAAATAATTTTATAAAGAACCACTGTTTTCATCTATGTGTCCTTCTTTTTTATATCAATTCCGAGTTGCCGCTCTCCGTATGCCATAGTCTCCGCACGCAAAAAGCCCTTTGCGGCAAGGTGTGTGCTTACACCTCACCCGCAAACTTCATGCCCCAGCTCATGCGGGTGTCGTACATCAGGCGGGTCAAGGCAAGGCTGTCCTGCGGGGTGTAGCGGTCGCTGCCGGTACGTCCCTGCTTGACGCAGCGGCTTGCTTCCCGGATCTCGTACTCAAAGCCGTTGATGTCCACCGGGCAGCGGATGACCTCCGGCTCTTTGCCCTCCACTTCCAGCGTCATGGTCTCGGCGTGCTGGAAATCCGGCAGGAAAATACTGCCCTTGGTGCCAAGGATGCGGGCATTGCGCTCCAGCTCCTGCCCGATGGTCTGGACAGACTCCGCCTTGCAGCCGCCGGGGTAGGTCAGCGCAAGGCGGCTGTAATCGTCGGTGCCGTACTCGTTGATGTGGACCTCTTTGGTTTCCACCTTCTCCGGGTCCTGTCCGGTGAGGATGCGCAGAAAGCCCAGATTGTAGATGCCGATATCCAGCAGCGCACCGCCGCCCAGACCGGAATCAAACTTGCGGTCCTTCCGGGCACCGGAGGCAACAAAGCCGTACTGACAGGTGATCTGCTTCAGCTCCCCGATGGTGCCAGCAGTAAGGATCTGGCGCAGGCGGTTGTACAGCGGCAGCAGCCAGATCCAGAATGCCTCCATGAGAAAGAGGTGCTTTTCCTCTGCCAGACGGTACAGCTCCCGTGCCTGCTCCGGGCTGATGGTAAAGGGCTTTTCGCACAAAACATGCTTGCCCTGCTCCAAGCAGAGCTTGCAGTTTTCGTAGTGCAGGGTGTTGGGGGTGGCGATATAGATGGCCTCCACCTCCGGGTCGGCGGCAAGGGCTTCGTAGGAGTCATAGCAGCGGGGAATGCCGTACTGCTGTGCAAACGCCTGTGCGCTTTCCAGATGCCGTGACCCCACGGCAACAATCTGCTCCCCCTCTGCGCCCATCTGTTCCACCGTAGACGCAAACTTTTTGGCAATGGTGCCGGTCGCTAAAATTCCCCACTTCATAACGGTACCTCCCGGTTTATTACTTTGGATTCGTTGCGTTCAGTATACCATGGTTTTCCCCTGCGGAAAAGATAGTGAAAAACAAAAATGCCCCCGGATGGCTTATTGCCACTCTCTGGGGACAGATTCTATGCACCGGTATCATCCCTCTGGCTGCACGCCAAAACAGGCTCCTGCAAGCGTTTAACCACTGGCAGGAGCCTGTTTATTTCTTAAAGTTTCGTCATCCACAGACCATGCAGGTTGCAGTAGGCGTAGACCGCCACCGGCTTTTCGCTGCCCAGCTCAAACACCGCCTTGGGTGCCTGCCCGGGGGTAAGATAGCGGAGCTGTCCGCCGTTTTCGGTCTCCACAAAGAGCCACTGGATGTGGTGCACATCCACCATGGGGTGCTCCACCGCACCCACCGTAACCGTGAGGGTACTGCCGGAAAGCTCTGCCACCGGCAGATGCTTTTCGCCGCTGGCTTCCACCGTGTTGGGGAGCAGTTCCTTCATCTTTTCGCCGCAGCAGACCAGCGGAACGCCTGCGTTGTGGATGGTGGTGACCAGGTTGCCACAGTGCTCACAGATATAAAACTTTGCCTTCATATTCAAATCCTCCATCGGAATGTTGTTGGTGTTTCCTGTGGCTATATGATAACATTTCCTAGTTATATTTTCTGTGACTGGATCACGTAAGACAGCCTTGTGCTATGGGAATGCCCCTCAGCTTCCCATGCCGAGGAGCACCAGCACGACCACCACCGCAATGGCGATGAGGCAGCCGCAGCCGCTTCCGTCTCCACCACTGCCGCCACCATTGTTATGGCCGCCGCCACCGCCGCCGGACGAGCCACCGAAGTTGCGGTTGAAGGCCGTCATGTATTGGGCATAGCCAGTGGAACCCTTGCCGAAATAGCCGTAATCACCGTTTGCCATTGTATTTTCCTCCGTCTGAAGTGTGTTTTGCTTCTTCTGAGGTCATTTTACCGGAAGAGGTATCCAATAAACCTCTCTTTTAGCATTTCTTGTCATCTCATTCTTCCCCGATGCCCAGATACACATCAATGTCCATGATACCCTCCCCGCTGACCTCCACCAAATCCTCAAAGGGCACCACGGTGTCTCCCACCTGCAAGGTGCGGAACACCGGGTCGATGCGGTCTGCTTTTCCGGTCAGCGTGATGTAGTTGCCCACTGCGGGAACCTCCGGGTGAGCGTTATCCTCCTTGAAGTACCGCACCGTGATGATCATGCCCTTAGTGACCTGCATCAGCCGATCGGACAGAGCCGACATTTCTTCCTCGGTCAAAATGCGCTTGGTCACCCGCTCGGTGCGCTGCTTTTCTGCGGCAAGCTGCTCGTCATAGCCCCGCAGCGGAGAGAAGGGCGAGAAGATTTTGGCACGGTTCTGAAGGGTCATGCGGGGGTGCTTGCGGAGGGATTCTTCGGTCTTGGGGCGTTCCATCTCTAGGATATCCCCGTACTTTTGGGCGGTCTCCCGCCCGATTTTGCTATTTTTGTAGTTTTCCATCTGAACCTCCCGCCGAATCTCCTGCACTGTGCCCGCCGATTTGTGCGTTGCGCTGGCGCATGGTGGCACCCTCTTCGTAGCTGCTGGCTTTCAGCACGGCGTTTTTGCCGTACTTGTTCTTGATGCCCAGCATGGCTTGCTGGAGTTTTTTCTCCTTTTCCAGCTTCTTGGTGTCGGTGAAAAAGTCCACCTGATAGAAGCCCTCGTCCGGCGTGACCTTGTTGGCATTGATGGTAATGCGCCGCACCGTCAGCGCCGGGTCGGTGATGCGCTCAAACAGCTTTGCGCTTTCGTTGATGAGGGTGCTGCCCAGATTGGTGGGGGCATCGAACCGGATAGTGCCGTGAGCTGCCTTGGGGATGGTTCTGCCGTAGCGGTCGGTCTGGGTCAGACCACGATAACCGCCCTTGTCCACGTTCTCCCGGTCGTAGCCGATCTCCAAGGTGATGGATTCCGTCACCAGCTTCTTTTCGGTGAGCCGGAACATCAGAATCTCTGCCATTTCCCGGACAATGAGTTTTGCTTTATCATACGGATAAGGAGTGGAAAGCACCTGTCCCTCGCTGATGCTGTTGGTGCTGGGCTTGTAGCTTTTGATCTCGGCCATACCGCAGGGTTCGTAGCCCCATGCATGGTCGATAAGGATTTCTGCGTCCACGCCAAAAATCTCATACAGACGATCTTCTCCATGGATGGAAAACCGTGCCAAGTCTCCCATGGTGTAGATGCCGTGGGCTTCCAGCCGTTTGACGGTGCCGGGGCCAGTCATCCAGAAATCCGTCAGCGGGCGATGGTTCCACAGCAGATACCGGTAAGACTGCTCGTCCAACTCCGCAATGCGGACGCCGTCCTTGTCCGCCGGGATATGCTTTGCCACAATGTCCATGGCCAGCTTTGCAAGGTAGAGGTTGGTGCCGATGCCTGCCGTTGCGGTGATGCCGGTGTTGGTCAGCACCTCCCGCACCATGGTCATGGCAAGCTCGTGGGCACTCATGTGGTAATAGGGCAGATAGCCCGTCACATCAATGAAAACCTCGTCGATGGAGTAGGGGTAGATATCCGCCGGGGACACATATTTGAGGTAGGTCTTGTAGATTTGAGTGGAAACGTCCAGATACCGCTGCATCCGGGGCGGCGCAACGATGTAGCTCAGCCCCAGCGCAGGGTCTGCGTTCAGGGCGTTGATATCGAAAGAGGTTCTGGCAAAGTGGTATTTTCCATCCTCTCCCCGGACCGCCTTTTTCTGCCGGATGGCAGTTTGCAGCCGCTGAGCGTTGACCTCTTTCACCCGCTGAACGGCTTCAAACAGCCGTGCTCTGCCGGGTATCTTGTAGGCTTTCAGGGAGGGCGACACCGCAAGGCAGATGGTCTTTTCGGTGCGGGAGGCATCTGCCACCACGAGATTGGTGGTCAGGGGGTCCAGATGGCGGTCTACGCACTCCACCGAGGCATAGAAACTTTTCAGGTCGATTGCCAGATAGGTGCGCGGCGCTGCCATACTTCAGCCCTCCTTTGCAAAAGCAACAACTATTTATCTTATTATAATAAATCTTTACGCTGTTTTCAAGATGGAATGGCTATTTTATCTGTGATATAGACAACAAAAAAGAGTGGCAGCATTTCAAGCTGAAACGCTGTCACTCTGTAGGAACTGCGTAATGACTGACGATTATCCTTCTACTTTGACCGTAGCACGATCGCACTTTGCGTTTCCATCCGCATCCAGCGTGATATGCACAAAATGTTCCGGCTTATCATAATCCTTTGTCTCGCCGTCATCGGTATAGTATTCATAGGATGCACCATCGGGAGCATAGGCAAGCAGGCGCAGATCTGCAAAGTCCACATCGGCAACGCTCTGGATCTTTTTGCCGTCCTTGGCAAGGGGCAGAAGGTGCCCCTTGCGCATAAAGAACACCACTTCATCCAGCTCCACCGGAATGTAATGATGGCCTGCTGGCAGCACGCTGGTTTCCATGCGGTTGCTTTCGCTGCACTTTACCCGCACCTGCAGCATCTCCTCCGGCAGATAAACATACCGACCTCGGGCATTTTGCTCATATACCGGGGCGATCAACAGGCTTTCACCGATCATCACCTCATCCTCTACCCGGCGGGCAAAGTCGTCCTCCGGGAAGGCGAACGCCAACGGCATACAGTACATGCCGTCGTGCAGGGCAGCTTTCATGTACTCGCTGTAAATGTAGGGCAGCAGCAGGTAGCGCAGTTGTAAAATACCGGCAAAGGCAGCCTTGTTCTTAAAGCGGTAGGGCTCCTGCCGGCGAGTGCCGTTGGCAGAGTGGTTCCGCAGCAGCGGAGAGAAGATGCCCATGCCGTACCAGCGCAGCACCAGATCCTCTGTAGTATTGCTGCCAAAGCCGCCAATGTCGGGGCCTTCGTACAGGAAGCCGCACATATTCAGGGAGGGCATCATGTGCAGCGCAAGCAGAATGTGGCTCCACCAAGAATGGTTGTCGCCGGTCCAGATGCCGCCATACCGGTGCATCCCGATGCAGGCAGAACGGGAGTATATCAAAATGCGCTTGTCCGGCTCCAGCCGCTCGAAAGCCTCACCTGCCGCACGGGTCATGTTATAACCAAAAAGATTATGTACCTTGTCGTGCCGCATACGCCCCTGTTTGGTGTTGTGGTAGAACAGCTTATAATCGTTTTCGTTGTTGGAAAGCTCTGCCACCATGCCGGTAAAAGCACCAAAGCTGGAAATATCCAGGTTTTGCTTGCTGTATTTCTCAATTTGAGCAAAGGTCTTTTTCAGTCTTTCTTCTGCGTAGAAGATAGCAGGCTCGTTCATATCATTCCAGAAGCCCTCGATCCCCTGATCCAGCAGAACTTTATATTGACTGCCAAACCAAGCACGGGCTTCCGGGTTGAGCATATCAGGGAAGTGTACCCGTCCCGGCCACACACCGGCTACAAAGGGGGTGCCATCCTGATTCGTGCAGAAGTAGCCGTTTTTCACGCCCTCCTCGTACACATCATATCCCTCTTCGACCTTGACTGCTGCATCGATGATGGGGACAAGATGGATGCCCTGCGCTTTCATCTCGGCGGCAAAGTCTGCAAAACGCGGGAAGCGCTGCGCATCCACCGTAAAGTCCTTGTAATGCTCCATGTAATCGATATCCAAAACCACAGCGTCCAGCGGCATATGATTGGCACGGTAATTTGCCACCACCTCGCGGACCTCGTCCTCGTTCATGTAGCTCCAGCGGCTCTGGGCGTTGCCAAAAGCCCATTTGGGCGGAATATAACTGCGCCCCACCAACTGGCGGAACTGGTGCACAATATCGGTCAGGCTTTCGCCCTCAATGATGTAGAGATCGTAATTTTCCTCGGCCACCGTGACCCGCAAGGTATCCAGGTCGGTGTAGCCGCAGTCAAAGGTGACCTTGCCCGGGTAGTCGATAAAAAAGCCGAATGTATCCTTGCCGGACACGATCATAAAGTTATAAGCACCGTACAGCGAGGATTTGCCCTCGGTATGGTTGCCGTCATCGGAGCATTTGCTTTCGTACACCCACCCGCGCTTGTTGATACCACGGACGTTTTCGCCAAGACCATACAGGATATCCTGCGGTTCCATGGCATAGGAGAAGCCATCCGGCTCCTTGGTCAGATAGGGTATCGTTTCCATCATGGGCAAAAAAGAACCCACTACACTTTCGGTATCAAACGGTTGACCGTATTGCTTTTTGTAGATCATAGTAAAATATCTCTCCTCTGTTTTTTGAATCGCATGCTGATCCTGTCGAGATAAAAATTTTCTTTAAATCCAAACGATGCAAAATCATCTCGCCCGATGCACCGCGAAACGAAACACCACCATTATGATAGATCGTCTCCCGCATGGCCTGAAATGCATTTTTTCCCAGCCTTACCGTATCGGAAGTGTAGATTTCATCTGTAAGCCTTTGATCGAATTTCATTTTCATCCTCGTAGGGTTTTGATTCTGCCGCGCACTTCAATTCTGGTATGTCTTTTATGGTCAACTGGCATACTGATTTTTGATCAAGCTTGTACAGCATAGCTAGTATAGTATACTTGCGCAGCATTTCGATTTCAAGCGCTAATTGGCATTGGCTGTGTAAAAAAGAGAGGCCAATCTGCGTAAAAATTTGCGCAAGTTGATCCCTGTACTTTTCCACAATCCGGCTATCCGTATAGACAGTCATCTTGCGATGCGGTATACTCGAACCAGATCAACATTTTCAGGAGGAAAATCATGGCGGGAGAAAACAACAAGGTCGTTATTGTTACCGGCGGAAGCTCCGGCATCGGACGGTGCACGGCATCTGCTCTGAAGGAGAACGGCTGCATCGTCTATGAGTTCAGCCGCAGAAGTATCCCTATGGAGGGTGTCACCCATCTGTCTGTCGATGTGACCGATGAAGATGCGGTCAACGCCGCTGTGCAGCAGGTCATCCAAAAAGAAACTAAAATCGATGCAGTGATCAACTGTGCAGGCTTTGGCATTTCCGGTGCGGTGGAGTTTACGTCCATGGAGCAAGCCAAAGCACAGTTTGATGTGAACTTTTTCGGGACAGTCACTGTAAATAAAGCAGTTCTCCCCTTCATGCGCCATCAAGGGAAGGGGCATATTGTGAACATCAGCTCCGTTGCCGCCGTAGCGCACATTCCGTTCCAGACCTTCTACTCTGCAAGCAAAGCCGCTATTTCCTCTTACTCTTACGCTCTGGCAAACGAAGTCAAGCCCTACGGCATCCATGTTACCGTCGTAGAATTGGGTGACATCTGCACCGGATTTACAAAAGCACGTCAGAAAAGCATTCTCGGCGATGATGAATACGGCGGGCGCATCTCCCGGAGCGTCAGTCAGATGGAGCATGACGAGCAAAACGGCATGGACCCGGCACGCATTGGACGGTACATCGCCGGTATTGTGGAGAAAAAGAACCCGGCAGTCGTTTATGTTGCCGGTGCACAGTATAAATTCCTGAGCCTTTTGTGCAAGCTCCTGCCTGCCGCAGCACGAGGAAAGATCGTGGGGAAAATATATGGGTAACAGGCGCATTGCTCCGCAAAGCTGCTATATCCGTATTTTGTAGACAACGAAGCAGCGTTGTTCTCCCCGGAGTCCGGAAAAAAGGCAAGCCCTCCTTCATAAATTACAGTAACCGTTTATGATACTATGGGGAGGGGTCGGCATGTTTTTATCTCTTCTGCAATTTTTTGCCACAAAGTTTCTGGTTCTGGCGCTTCATCTGGAAAGCGGCAGCTTTCCGCGGCCCCTCTCTGCCCGGGAGGAAACCGAAGCCTTTTCCGCACTGCGTGCCGGTGACCCTGCCGCACGGGAAAAGCTGATCCGGCACAATCTGCGTCTGGTGGCACACATCGTAAAAAAATACTACGCCCTGCCCGGCGATCAGGACGACCTTATTTCCATCGGCACCATCGGCCTGATGAAAGCGGTGGATACTTTCGACTCTGCCCGTCGGGCACGCTTTTCCACCTACGCCAGCCGGTGCATTGAAAATGCTATCCTCTCCCCAGCGCACTTTCAGATGGAAAAGAGAACCCACTCATTTTTCAAAGCAGCGCAAATGCGTCAAAATGGGTTTTCTGGGCTCAGGAAAGCGGTCACCTTTTTCTACTTCAAAAGGTATCATGTGAGGGTTGTGGTCTAACCCCTCTATACATCTTGCAGGTAACTTTGGCAGGCCCCCGCACTACCGTAGAGGCGCAGGCGTTCTACCGTATGTACCATTCTTACGCCGGCATCCCGGACCCCTGGGACCGTCTGCGTTGGTGCCGCTATGGTCTTGACCTGCTGCAAAAAGAGGTTGCTGCCATGGTGGGCATGGAGGAATGGCTCTATCGGGATCTGGAAAGCGGCGCATTTCACCGCAGCTTCACGCCCGAACTTGCGGACAAGCTCGCCGCCCTTTACGGCATCCCGGTGGAGGATATTCTGGACGACTATACCCTGTTTCTGCACCGGGGCGGAGGAGCCTTCCTCCGCAGATACCGGGAGGCAAAAGGCTGGAACCGTCAGCAACTTGCCGACCACGCAAAGGTCAGCCGGACAAGCATCCGCTGCTGGGAGAGTGGACAAAAGACCATCAGTCAGAAGTGCTTTTGCCATCTGGTGGAAAACCTTGGTTCCGATTTTCCATCTATGCTTCGCATGTGAGGTATGGCAATTTTTCTCCGGCCAAACGAAAAAGCTCGTCTGCAAGCCACGATATGTGGCAGCGCAGACGGGCTTTCGTTATGGAATCATTCTGTTTCAATTATTCTGATATTCGCTCTGAATTACATGGCGTTCCGTAAAACACGCAGTCGTTCTTCAAACGTTGCTTTCCATGCCGGATGCTCGGAGAATACGGTGTGCTCCACCTGACGGACTTGGTTCAGTCCGATGTTCCGCACCGCTTCCACTGCAGCATCTTTTTGGCTCAGATGGCGTTTTCCCACGGTCAGACAGTTTGCGCCTTCTGGCGTGTCGTACTGCTGAAACGCCCGGTTGAAGTCCATCAGGTCATGCAGACGGATGGGCTGATTGGTTTCGTTGTCTACCAGCAGACCCCAATTTTCCCAATGACGGTCAGTATTGCCCACCAGATAATCCAGAATGTTCATCATATAGTAGCCGGGAGCATCCAGCTCTAAGATCTTATCCAGCGTATTCCAATCACGGTTCGTGCAGTAGACGTCATAGGCTGCATAGGTCACAAGACTGTATCGCTGAGATGTCATGATTTTGCTGATAGAAACCGGCTCATTTTCAAACATTCCCTGCTCATACAGTATCTGATGGCAGTCAAAGCACCGGCAGATTTTGCTTGCCAGCACTTCACGTTCCACCGCATCCCTGCCGCCATCCTTGTAAAGATAGAAGCCATCCTCTTTGCGCACCCATGCTTTGGGGTACAAGCCGCCCGTAGACAGGTCATTTGCCAGAAGATGGGCGTTGGTCACCGTCATTTGGTGCCCCCGCAGCGCAATATCCACAAGCGCATTGCTTAAGGAGTGTGCAAAAAGGTTGATATCCTCGAATCGAATCTTCTCGTTTTCTTCTTTCACCCAGAACACATCCAGCAAAGACAGACAATGGTAGGATAACGCAATCTGTGCTCGTTCCCTGTCCGTAACACTCTGAGATGCACCGATACTGTTCAGGATTTCCTTGGCGTAGGTGCGATCCAACGTCAACATCCGGGAGGCGCACCAATAGTAAAAGTTCGTTACATTATTGATGCGCTCGTCAAAATCATCCGATTCCACCAGAACCAGATCATAGGGCATGAAATCCTCGAGGCAGATCCTGCATTCCCCTGTCGTGCTGAGTTGTGCCACACAGCTTTCCCGGTGCATGATCTCGTAAAACATGGTTTTCATCCCTCCCTGCGTTCTGTGTCTTGCTCTGTATTTATATTACCTTCTTTTTTCACGGGACGCAAGAGCTTTTACTTTTCAAAAAGCTTTTTCTGCTGCTCCATCAGGACGGTTTCGATACGCTCTTTCAGCAAAAAGTGGAACTGTTTTGCGTGTTATGCAATGCCATAGGATACCATATTGGCTGCCAGCAATCAACAGCTTTGTTGTGTCAGCCGCATTTCAAAAGACTTATGTAGCACAAAAAGCCCCACGCTCAACACTGCCTCTGAATCTGACCGTCTCTGGTCAGAGCAGAAAAGCATATGTTGAGCGTGGGGCTTTGTTTATCGTCTCGGCTGCCAGCCGGGCTTTTAGTGTTCCTTGGGTTTGTAAGTTCCTTTGGTAGTATCGATCACCGCCTGCAGCAATTCGAGCTTCTGCCATGTGGGGCAGTTCAGACGGTCGATTTTTTCGATCACATAGTTGGCGTGGGCGGTTGCGACCCGTTTTCCGAGTTCGTCCCATCCCTCTTTCGTTTTGGGGTAATGTACCACCACTTCAATGGGGGCACTCTTTCGCATGGCTCACTCACCTCCGGTTACATCGCTATCACCTCATTTTTACGGGTTACTGGTTGTCCGCTATTCGCTGCGGTTTCCGCTCAGAACGTTCAGAGCCAGACTGACCAGCAAAGCCATATCAATGCGGAGCATTTCAGCCTTGCTGGCATAGCCCATAAAGCGTTCGATGTTCTACGGCGATTCGTTCGCAAGTGCGTTTTTCTGAATCGATGTGATCATTTTGATCACATCGATCAACCAATAAAGGCCTCCGAATCTCTTTCTTATTAGGAAAAGATTCGGAGGCCTCTGTTTTACGATTTTTTCGGAATAGCGGCTTTCACCAGCAGCATCATGGGACGGCGCAGTTCATCTTTCATTCCGGGAATCCTCAGCATCTCTGCAGAGGTTCGTTGTCATATTCGCTGGTATGGAGTGGTTTCACTGGCTGCATTGAGCTTCTGATAACATCCAAAATGGTCTGATCCGCCGGGAGCCACGGAACGGAATCAATGTCATCTTTTGTCAGCCATCGTGCAGCTTCCGCTTCTTTCAGAACAAGATCGCCGGAAACCACTTCACACCAGAAGCAGTCCATGGAAAGATGAAACGCCGGATAATCGTACTCGATTGTACCAATTAAATCCTCCACGGCGATTTCCGTGTCCAGTTCTTCTTCGATTTCCCGCTTCAGAGCCTGCTGCGGGGTTTCGCCCGGCTCGATTTTGCCGCCCGGAAACTCCCACTGGCCTTTATAGTCGCCATAACCGCGGGCAGTGGCGTAGATTTTGCGTTTTGCCTGCATGGAGTCGCAGATCACAGCGGCCACAACACGAATCGTTTTCATAACGTTCTCCTTTTGGATTCATTATAATGGCCGACCGTCAGAAGTACCACCGACACGATAGAACACCCTGTTTCCTGCTTTTCTTGCAGTAAGCAGCCCCATCTCATGGAATTTCATCACAAACGTCCGAATGGTTGCATACGCAGCGTTTCGGAAATCCTTTTCCAGCTGCTTTGTGGTAAACTCCTCTGCACCATAAGCAGACAGAACATACTCCCAGAGCAGCCGTTCTTTTTCTGTGATTTTTCCTTCCGTAAGAGCAGTTTGATATACCTCAAGATCAGTTTTCGGCGGGACTGCATCCACCTGCAGGCGGTTATAGACCTCATTGCAGAAGTAGAACAGAAAGGGAGTCACATCCGTATAGCCGGAAATCAGAGCATTTCTCTCCACGCGTTCGTAGGCTTTGTAATATGCGTCCTTGTTTTCAGCGATGTATCGGGAAAACGGCGTGAACAGTGCCGCAGGATAGCCCTGCTGAACAAGATACCAGAGGTGGAATAGCCGTGCAGTGCGTCCGTTCCCGTCAAAATAGGGGTGGTAGTACGCAAAGGCAAAGTGCAGAATGGCAGCCTTATGCAGCTCATTGATGCCGTCATTGGCATTCGCAAAATCGACAAGACATTTCATGGCACCGGGAAGCCGCTCTGCCGGAAGTCCCGGTCTTGGTTCTTCACCGCCCACAATAAAAACCTCGCCATGCCGATAAAAGTGGTTTGGCAGTAATCGATCTTCATCCGGGAGATAATCCCCTGTGCTGATCTGATATAGGTAATGCAGATTCTCCTCGGTGATCCTATTCTGACGATTCGCGATAAACTCCAGTCCGCGCTTCATACCATAGATGCGGGCTTCTTGTTCATCACGAGGGGCATAACCATCGAGGATATAACGGATACTGCTGCGGGTCGAGCGGATACTTTCAATTTGAAAAGTCGCATAAATTTCCTCGGTCATCGCCGACAAACCGAAGTTTTGTCCACTGACAGGGACAGAGAGCAACTGCTTCATACCATTTGTTGAAATCTGCGCGAGGTTCGGCAGGTAAAACAGCTTATTTCCAGAAAAATCAGTCAACGGCAGAGGCTGCGCAAAGTTTTGCCGCAGCAATTCGGCAAATTCTTTGACGCTGACAGTCGAGTACTTGTATTCCATCCGATTGAGTTCAAACAAATGCTTATCTGAAAGCATCTTGGCAAACTGTGCCCCATCCATTCTGTCCACCTCGCAGTTGATACTTATTGATACTATATAGTATCAATATACCGATTCTTTATAAAAAAGTCAACCGAAACAGGCCGAACCAACTTTTTTCCATACTTTCCGTCAAAATTCCCGTGGTTCCGTCATGGATCACATCTCCATCGGCTTATTCCCCACTTCGTCCAGATACGCATTCAAAAATTCCGCTGCAAGGCTGTTGGGACGGATGTTTTCTCTGGCTTCCTGCGGTGTGAACCACTTGCAGCGGTCCACTTCGTGGTTGATATGCAGCGCCTTTGCGGTTCTGACGAAAGCCGTAAAGTTGCACATCAGCGTGTTGGACGGCTCAAAAAACTTGGTACGGTTGAACCGGAGGTGCTCTACTTCCAACCCGGTTTCTTCCCGGACTTCCCGCACCACGGCGTGTTCTTCTGCCTCACCGCGGTTCACATATCCAGCCACCAGAATATAAGAGGGCTTGCCGTACTGCTGGATGAGCAGAATTTTCCCGGTTTCCTCATCCACAACAATCATGCTGACTGCCACATTGTACATCGGGAACCGGTATTGCTGGCATTTCGGGCAATAAGGCACAATGCCCTCTTCTTCCAGTTCTTTTTCAATCAATGCCGTACCGCATTCAAAGCAATGCTTCTGAATCATTTTTACACTCCAAACACTGTTTTTGTCAGCCGGATACCTGCTGCCGTCTTCATCGTATGTTCCATAAAGGTTCGGATTGCCTGCTGGTCGTACCCGCTTTCGGACGCATTGACGATATAATCTGCCTCAATCAGAATCTGATAGTCAATGCCGTCGATCTGCGCCGGACTATGGTGGTGCCCTACCAGATAGGCCACACGGTCGATCTGTTCTGCTGTCATGCCGGTATCCGCCAAGAACTCCCGCACCAGCGGGGCACCCTCCTGCTCCTGATATTTACCATTGGTGTTGCCGTACTTTTTGCGGCAGAGCGGGCAGGCGATATCGTGGGTGATGGCCGCCACCTCCAGAATAAACTGCGTGTCTGCGTCCAGCCCCTCCAGCTCACCAATGGTTTTGGCATAGGTCCACACGCAGCTCAGGTGCGTGATGTCATGGATATTCCCTTCGGAAAAGGCGATCATCTTTTCCATGATCTGTGCAATGGTCATCATTTGTTTCACTCCCGTTTTTAATACTTAAATGTTCACCTTGATAAACGCGAACTTATTCTTCAAATTTTTTATGACACTTTGGACATTCTTTAGGGATCGGCCTATAACCAACAAGTGAGCAACCGCAATAAGGACATTTCATCATGGTGAGATGATATACAATACCACCAATAACAACCATTGCACCGATTAGCAGGCATATGTTTACTCTGTACTCCTTTGCCGTCATTGCTCCTATTACTGCGAGCAATATTCCTATCATCAAAATGATCCAAGAAATGGCAGCCTGCTTTTGTGGGCTATTGTTTTTCATATAATCACACCCCTCGTCAAGTTCCGATTCATAAAATCCCCGTCAGCGCCACTGCAACCAGAAGGGACGGCAGCAGGTTTGCCACCTTGATGGTTCTTGGCCATACCAGATTGATGCCCACACAAAAAATCAGAATATTTCCTACCAGCGATAGATTGTTCAGCACAGCGTCCGTCATAAAGCCGGACAGCACTACCGCAAGAGCCGTCATGGCACCTTGCAGCACTGCCACCGGAATAAATGAAAACACGCAGCCCTTGCCCATGGAGGATGCCATGATGAGCACAATGATAAAGTCCAGAATCGCTTTTGCTACCAGCGTGGAATGGTCGCCGTAGATGCCATCCTGAATGGAGCCGATGACGGCCATGGCCCCGATGCTCACCGTCAGGGATGCCGACACGAAGCCGTTGACGAACTGGTTGTCGCCGTCACTGCCAGTCTTGTGTTTGAGCCACTCGCCAAAGCGTTCAAACTGTGCATCCAGATCAATAAGTTCACCCAGCAGCGCACCCAACGCCAGCGATAGAATCATGACCATAGAGCCACCGGTGCTCAAAGTTCCGTCTGGCCTAACCGTCAGTATCTTGGAGAGCGTTCCCGCCGCTCCCAGAAACACCACGGAAAAGCCCGTGGCTTTGATGATTGTATCCTGATAGCGCTCTTTCAGAAAGCGTTTGAACAGAATACCCAGCACACCGCCTATCACAATGGCCAGCGCATTGATGATCGTTCCCAATCCCCGCATTTTCGTTTTTCCCTTGCTTACTGATTCCTGTATTTGTTTAAGACTTCATCCGGGATATGACAGTAGCTGCAGTCTTCCGGGTACCGCTCCAGATGGTGCTGATGCTCCTCTGCACTCCGGACGTAATTCGTCAGCGGCAGCACTTCCACAACGATTTTATCCCGGTCCTTCCGGCTGTCAATAAAGGCTCTTGCTTCTTCCAGATGTCCGGGATTTGTGCTGTAAAGCCCCGTGCGATACTTTTTTCCAACATCAACGCCCTGTTTGTTCAGGCTGTACGGGTCGATGATTTCAAACAGATGCTCCATAAGCTCTGTAACACTGGTACATTTCTCATCAAAGACCACTTTAACGCACTCTGCGTATCCATCATACGGGCCGTCCAGCGTGTTTGTTGTTCCGTTGGCTCTCCCGGCTTCGGTCGTCCGTACACCGGGCACCGTGTCAAAAAAATGCTGGACGCCCCAAAGGCACCCGCCTGCAATGTATACCGTTTCCATACTCTTGACTTTCCTTTTTTTACTGGTACAGTTTGCATCCATGCTCTGTACTCCTTACGGTTTCCTTGCTAGCTGCAAATCGATCCATCATACCAACTCACAAAAAGTGCTTCCGCACCATTGCAGAGTAATTATCATATTGTTGAAAGCCATATCGCTCATAAAATGGGATCATTTTAGGATCAGACGGCATAACTTTCACATACAGAAGATTTTGATAGAAACTCATGATCCGTTTCATCAGCTCATCTCCAATGTACTGTCCCTGATAAGCAGGGTCCACCAAAAGATAATGCAAAAATGCGACTGTTTCTCCATCATCAAGCGCGCGAACCAGCCCGACCAGCTTATCACCATCCCACGCAGAAATAACTTGTGTGGAATTGTGCATCGCACGGACAAGTTTTTCGGGATAATTGCCGGATTCCCAGTGAACGGATAAAAACAGTTTCTGCAATTCATCGGCCGTGAAATCTTTTGTTTATTTATACTCGATTTCCATGATGCACCCCTTTATAACTTCCACAAATGCGAAGTTGTCTTACTTCTTGTCATTGAAGTAGATGATAAAAGCACCCATTACTGCAATAG
>OWIA01000465.1_pt1 | contig 16020 bp, 8 predicted proteins | sample 1732881 | NCBI WGS metagenome assembly OWIA01 (sample SAMN05065764, study PRJEB22554) | human gut metagenome | biome: ENVO:2100002; feature: ENVO:00000062; material: ENVO:00002003 | host: Homo sapiens | place: USA
AGATTGATGAAATTCGGGAAAAAACGACGGGCCGTCACCTTGCAGGCATATTGGTAAAGGTCGTAGTTGCGGTCGGTAGGCAAATAGCTCACCCCCCGCTTCTTTTTCCAGATTTGAATCGGGAAGATAGCCGTTTCGCCGTTGCCCACCCCTTCGTAAGTACTACGCAGGATTTCGCGGATGATGCAACGCCCCTCGGCCGAGGTATCCGTACCGTAGTTCACGGAACTGAACACCACTTGGTTCCCGCCACGGGAATGGATGGTATTCATATTGTGGATAAAGGCTTCCATGGCCTGATGCACCCGGGCCACAGTCTTGTTCATCGCATGCTGGAGGATACGTGCGTCGCCGGTCAGACCGTCCAAAGGACGAGTGACAAAGTCGTTCACTTCCTTATGATATAAATGAGAGTAGTCTTCGGCGTTCAACTCCTCCAAGACCTTCACTTCTTCGATGAAACTGGCACGCACGAAAGGAGCCAGATAAAAATCAAGCGCAGGAATAGCCTGGCCGCCGTGCATCTCATTCTGTGCCGTTTCCATAGAAATACAGGCCAAAATACTGGCCGTCTCGATACGTTTGGCAGGACGGGACTCCCCGTGTCCGGCAGAGAAACCATGCTTCAGGATGTGGTCGAGCGGATGTTGTACGCACGTCAAGCTTTTGGTGGGATAATAATCCTTGTCATGAATGTGCAGATAGTTGTGCTTGACCGCCTCTTTCACCTCTTCGCTCAACAGGTAGTCGTCTACGAAAGGTTTGGTGGTCTCGCTGGCAAACTTCATCATCATGCCGGCCGGCGTGTCGGCATTCATGTTGGCATTCTCGCGGGTCACGTCGTTGGACTTGATATTGATGATCTCCAAGAACATGTCACGCGTTTTAGCCTTACGGGCAATGCTGCGCTGGTTACGGTAAGCGATATATTTCTGCGCCACATCCTTACGGCGGCTCTTCATCAGCTCCACCTCCACGGCATCCTGAATCTCTTCCACCGTCATCTGTACCTTTCCACGGTTAGCCACGTGTTCGCATATCAAATGAATCAGCTCTTCATTCTCACCGGCCTCGGTATGTACCATGGCCTTACGTACGGCATCACCGATTTTCCGGGCATTGAACCCCACAATGCGCCCGTCCCTTTTCACAACTGTCTGTATCATATTGCATTTATTTTTCAGGCCGAAAAAATCCCTACCTCCTTTTCCTAAAAGAAGCCCCGTATCTTCGACACTTAAAAGTTTGTATCTTTCTTATTACGTTCCCGCCGTCGTTCCCTTATCCCCGGAGTCCGTACGGCTATGTCACAGGCAGGTCTTCTGACTTACTCTCGTTTCATGTCCTTCCCGTTTCGCCCGACGAAACAGTGGATGCAGTATGTCATGAAACGCATAAAAGAGTTCACAGCAGCGGGTCTGTCGGGGACTCTCACCCCGTTCCCTTTTCACTCTGTCGGCCGACTGGCAAACAGGGCACCTGAACAATGACAAAGGTACACCTTTTCCTTTTTTCGTGCAAGAGTTTTTGCGGTTTTTATTCTAAAGTTTTCCAATTCAAGAACCCATAAAACAATCAACAATCTAATAAACAGAAGATTATAAACTAAACCCTCGCCCACAAGAAGGCCAAAAGTTTTCCAAAATAAAAACCGAACGTACAAGATTATCAGACCCAACCTCCGGAAAGGAGAAGCTTTATGTCACAAACCGAGAGAAAACCTAAGTCCGAATTCCAAATTAAAATTCAATGGTTTCTCCTTATAAATATTAGAAACAGAACTTCCATTATCAAAATAGTAACTCACTCCCGGCTCCACATACAAACCTACCACCGACGACAAGTTAAACTGCATCCCGGCACTCGCATTTACAGAACATTGCCAAGGTTTTTCCCTCACAGCCTTATGTGTAGACGACTTTATCCTTCCTCGCCACATATAATCCGTTTCCGAATCTCCATCCACGCACTTCTCAGCCATTCCTCCGGCCGACAGATACAAATCCATCCACCGTTTCTTCCACAAGCTGGCCTTAAAGTTCAAGGGAATCCCTACGTATTGTAAAGATTGCCGTACCTTATAACTATAATCTTCTCCCGAAGAAGAAAGACTTGACGAAAGATAAGTATAAGAAAGGCCGCTTTCTATACCGAATCTTTCATTCAAGGCATAACAAACGGACACACCGAACCTGACGGGTTGTTTATGTTTCATCGGGACAAAGTCATCCACATACGGGTGGGCGGACTTTATACCCGCCACCGGATATTTTCCATATCCCATGGTCTCGGGGTGTTCCCAAGAGGGAATAGCTCCCATCAGGGCAACCCCTCCGTTCCCGTGATTCATCACCGATTTTCCGGGTGTATTGGATGCAAAAAGACTTATGGCCAGCAAATGCGAGCTTTCATTCTTAACCTTCCCGACGTTTGCAACCCACTTAATATGCCGGTCTATCCCGTCAGGATAAGCTTTCTCCATATACTCAAGAGTATCTTCAGAAACCGTTTTTTCCCTTTCGGCTACAAGTTCTTTCCTCTCTTCCGTTAAAATCTCCTGACCTTCCTCTGATACGATGGGACGGTCGCAGCAGGTCACCGTATCTTTCCCGAATGGTTTACCACGATATGATTCCTTTTTCACTCTCTGGACTTTTGCCCAAAAGACATCCGACGGCTCCGGAAGAATGTCTTCGGTTTGAATGCGATTTTCTACAAGAGACGTAAAAACCGGCCGGCATACGTTTCTTCCCAAGGGCACAACGATCGCCAACGCCGCCGCTATCCCGGCCAGACGAAGCCATACGGTACGCCTTCCACGAGAGGAGGCAACGGACAGGCGTCGCTCTTCCAAAGCCTTGTTTATCCCGTCCCACAGCCCGTCGGGAGGGGTGACCTCGTAACCGTCCAGTTTCTTTTGCCATTCATTCAACCATTTATCTTCCATTGACCTGAGCTTTATATCTTTGAACTTCCTTTGCCAACACCGCCTTTGCCCGATGCAGTTGCGAAGCCGATGTACTCTCTTTTATATTCAGCATCGCCGCAATCTCTTTATGGCTTTTCTTTTCGAATACATACAAATTGAAAACAGCCCTATACCCTGCCGGTAAACGGCAAATCATTTCCTGAAGAACTTCAGAAGGAATGTCCTCCGCATCCGGCTCATCCTCTACCGTATCCGGTACGTCCCACCCATCGTCAAGAGATTCCAACTGCCGGTTGCGCTTCAAGAATTTCAATGACTCGTTCACCACAATACGTACCATCCATCCCCGGAGAGAGCCTTCACCCCTCCACTCGAAACCGTGAATGGAAGTGAATATCTTCACGAAACAATCCTGAAGGACGTCTCTCACATCGTCCATACAAGCCACATAACGGGAACATACGGCTGTGAGGCAACCCGCATAGCGACAATATAATAATTTCATCGCTACACGGTCGCCCCGCTGTATATCTCGAACCAAATCCTGTTCGCCTCCGTTTCCGATACGCGTCATTCTGAACGAACGGTTATCTGTCCTCCAACACTATCGTAACATACCTCCTCTTTGCATTTGCTCTATTTGTCTGGCTACGTTTCCTGTCTTTTTACGGGTACAATAATCGAATTCCGCTGTTCTCCTCCCCCGGAACGACTGCCAAACCAACGTCAGTTTGACCGTACGACCTCCGGTATCGGGAAGCTTCCCTAAATCAAAGGCCACAAGCGCATCGCTTCGCCAACTCCCCGCATCTCCGCAAGCATCGTGACGAAACTCCACCTCATAAGGATTATCCGGATTACCTCCGGTCAATAAATTCACCTTATGGGCAATCCCCCTATTGCCCCACAAAGTAGAGAAACGCAGCGTCAGATAACCGTCTTCTGCCACAGTCACCCAATCATCTACGATATCCACCGGGTCATTCCCATACAGCGAATCGTTCACCAAAGCAGAATCCGGAACCGTTTTTTTCGTCAGAATGCTGTCCATCCAGTTTACATAGACCGCACGCGTACAGAAATGCTTTTCCCCATCTACGTCCGTAAAATGAACCAAAGCCCTCACTTCCTTTTCTCCGAAAGGGGAAGAGGACAGATTTACCGGCCAAAGCGTAGTCTCATCGTCCAACTGCAAGAAACAGGAATCCGTTCCGCCCTTGACCGTCACCAAAGCATTCGGACTGAGATAAGGATACCATACATAAACCTCGTCATCATCGTCCGAACAAGACTGAAACAAAACCGGAGCCGCCAACAGGCAGGCCAACACCCATAAGACATGTACTTTCTTCATTTTTCATCCAATTTAAAAATCCGACATTCTGTTTATCAAACCGCGAACCGGCCAAATCCTTGCTCATTCCGATGAAAAATAACGTTAAAAACCAAACATAAAAATAGGGATGTACCATTGGTATCTGATACATCCCCTGATATTCTCCATACAAGAACTACTTGTTCTTATAATTCTTTAAGCCGGTCTGCAAGAAATCTATATACTTATTGACATCCTCGTCGTACGAATATGACTTGTTCAACGGCTTGCCTTCGTTGTCGAGCAACACATAGAAAGGTTGGGCGTTGGCCCCGAACTTACTGCGTTGCAAATAGCTCCATTTGTCACCTACCGTACGCAAAGTACGTTCCTGACCGTTCTCTGTCACTTTAATAGGTTCCGGCAGCTTGGTCTTCTCATCCACATACAACGTGATTAGCACGTAATCGTTCTGCATGATATCCGCAACCTTCTGGTCAGCCCACACAGCCAACTCCATCTTGCGGCAGTTCACGCAACCGTATCCGGTAAAGTCTATCATCACGGGCTTACCTTGCCTGCGCGCATATTCCATCCCGGCATCATAATCCATGAACTGAGCCTTCACCTCGTTCTCATAAAGGTTGAAGTCTTGCGTGCTCATCGGAGGCGAAAAGGCACTGATAGCCTTCAGCGGCGCTCCCCACAAACCGGGAACCATGTAAATGGCAAAAGAGAAGGAAACCAAAGCCATGAAGAAACGGGTGACCGACGTACGATGATTGACCACGACATTGCCGGACTCATCATATTCATCTTCATCGTGCGGGAAACGCAGCCAACCGATAAGATAAGCGCCCAACAAAGCAAAAATCACAATCCACAAACTCAGGAAAGCCTCGCGGTCGAGGATATGCCAACCGTAAGCCAAATCTGCCACCGACAAGAACTTCAAGGCAAAAGCCAATTCCAAGAAACCGAGCGTCACCTTCACACAATTCATCCAATTACCGGATTTCGGCATCGTCTTCAGCCAAGCCGGGAACATGGCAAAGAGGGTGAAAGGCAAGGCCAAGGCAATGGCAAAACCCAACATACCGACAGTCGGGGCAAGAATACTGCCCGACGTGGACACTTCTACCAACAGAAAACCGATAATCGGCCCCGTACAAGAAAAAGAAACCAAAGCGAGGGTAAAAGCCATCAGGAAGATGCTCAACAAACCTGTGGTAGATTCGGCCTTATTGTCTACCGCATTGCTCCACGAAGAAGGCAACGTAATTTCAAAAGCACCGAAGAAACTGGCGGCAAACACCAGCAACATCAGGCAGAAAAAGATGTTGAATACCGCATTCGTGGACAGGGCATTCAGGGCACTGGCCCCGAAAATACCGGTAATCACTAAGCCCAAAAGCACATAAATGACCACAATGCTCACACCATACGTCGCCGCATCGCGAATACCTTTGCGTTTGTCTCCCGAACGTTTCAGGAAAAAACTCACGGTCATCGGGATGATCGGCCAGACACAAGGAGTAAGCAAAGCAACCAAACCGCCGAGGAATCCCAACAGGAATATCTTCCACCACGTCTGGCTGGCTGCATTGGAGGCATCTTCACCGAAAGCTGCCAACTCATCAATAACGGGCGTCCAATAGTCGCTTGCCGCCACAGCAGCATTACCACCGGCCACCGCAGAAGGTACGGAATCCGTCACGACCAAGCCCGTGGCAACCGTATCGGCCCCTCCGATTACGGGCGCATCTGCTTTTTCCTCTTTCTCCGCTACCGGCGTATCCGCAGTTTTCTCTTTCTGCTTCTGAGGCTCTGCCACAGCATTACCGGCCGCGGGCTTTCCGCTTCCGGAGAAAGTAAACTCCACATTAGTGGGAGGCATGCAATTCTCATCGTTACAAGCCCCATAGTTCAGATACCCTTTCACGGAATAAGTAGCGTCCGTAATACGCATTTTCTGCGCGAAAACAGCCGTATTTTCCATGTAGCTGACTTCCATCCCGAAAAGATTGTCGTACGCCTTATGCACCTTTCCACGTGCCGTCAGCTTACCTACCGGCTCCACTCCTTTCTGTTCATCGAAATTAATGGTAGCCGGAGTAGGGCCGCCGTCCGGAATGTCCGTAGAATAGACATGCCAACCCGCTTCCGCCTTTCCGGTAAAAACAATCTCGAATTCAGAGTCAGACAGTTTCTTTTGGGAAACAGAAAAACTTACCGGGTCGTGAAACTGTGCCCAAAGCGGCAAGACCATGACCCATAATAACAGTAATGAGGTTATTTTCTTCATCATCAAGAATAAAGTTTTTAATTGCAAAGATAAACAAAGTGGGAGGGGTTTAAAAACGAACCGGAAAGAATCTACCTATTTTTACAGTTTTTTAGTTTTATAACATTCATGCGCCGAAACAAAAAAAGTCTGCCTGAAGAATCCAGACAGACTTTCAATGTTATGCTTTACTGTAAAATTACAACTTCGGACCTGCTGCAACCAAAGCCTTACCGGCTTCGTTACCCGTGAACTTCGCAAAGTTCTTGATGAAACGGGCAGCCAAATCCTCAGCCTTCTTCGTCCACTCTGCAGCGTCAGCGTAAGTGTCGCGAGGATCGAGAATCTTCGGATCAACACCCGGCAACTCCGTAGGAACAACGAAATCGAAGTAAGGAATAGTCTTCGTAGGAGCCTTGTCGATAGAACCGTCCAAGATGGCATCGATGATACCACGAGTATCGCGGATGGAAATACGCTTGCCCGTACCGTTCCAACCCGTGTTCACCAAGTATGCCTTGGCACCTACCTTGTTCATCTTCTTCACGAGTTCTTCAGCATATTTCGTAGGATGCAAGCTCAAGAAAGCAGCACCGAAACAAGCAGAGAACGTCGGAGTCGGTTCAGTGATACCACGTTCCGTACCGGCCAACTTGGCAGTAAAACCAGACAAGAAGTAGTATTGAGCCTGCTGGTCGTTCAAGATAGAAACGGGAGGCAATACACCGAAGGCATCAGCAGACAGGAAGATTACCTGCTTTGCGTGAGGACCCTTGGAAATAGGCTTCACGATATTCTCGATGTGGTAAATAGGATAAGATACACGTGTATTTTCCGTTACGCTCTTATCTGCAAAATCAATCTTGCCGTTAGCATCTACCGTTACATTCTCCAACAAAGCGTCACGTTTGATAGCCTTGTAGATATCGGGTTCGGATTCTTTATCCAGATTGATAACTTTAGCATAGCAACCGCCTTCGTAGTTGAATACGCCTTCGTCGTCCCATCCGTGCTCGTCGTCACCGATCAACTTACGTTTCGGGTCGGTAGACAAAGTCGTCTTACCGGTACCGGACAAACCGAAGAAGATAGCAGAGCTGGTGCCGTCCATGCTGGTGTTGGCAGAGCAGTGCATAGAAGCGATACCGCGCAAAGGATTGAAATAGTTCATCATAGAGAACATACCTTTCTTCATTTCACCACCGTACCAAGTGTTGATGATGACTTGCTCTTTTGAAGTCAAGTTGAAGACTACGGCTGTTTCTGAGTTCAAGCCCAGTTCCTTGTAGTTTTCAACCTTAGCCTTAGAAGCGTTGTAAACCACGAAATCAGGTTCGAAATCCTTCAAATCTTCTTCCGTAGCACGGATAAACATGTTCGTTACGAAGTGAGCCTGCCATGCAACCTCCACGATGAAACGCACTTTCAGGCAAGTAGCCTTGTTAGCGCCGCAGAAACCGTCGACAACAAACAATTTCTTATTTGAAAGCTCCTTCACAGCCAAATCCTTCAATACCTTCCAAGCCTCAGGAGTTACAGGCTTGTTGTCATTCTTATATTCTTCAGAAGTCCACCATACGGTGTTCTCAGAAGTAGCGTCTTTTACGATAAACTTGTCCTTGGGAGAACGACCGGTATAAATACCTGTCATCACATTCACTGCACCCAATTCCGTTACCTGACCTTTTTCAAAACCTTCCAAACCAGCTTTGGTTTCTTCCTGGAACAATACGTCGTATGACGGATTGTGGAGAACCTCAACAGTACCGGTAATACCGTACTTACTCAAATCTAAATTTGCCATTTTCTAAAATAATATTTGGTTAGAAATCAATTCACTATAAAAAAACTTCCTTTTTGCGCTGACAAAATTACAAAGAAATGCGTGCATCTGAAACTTTCGGCATATTATTTTTCTTAATTCAAAAACATTCTTCCGTTAAATTTCCCAAAACCTAAGAACCAAAGCTATATTTGCTACACGGAGTTTACATTTTCAAGAAGTTTTTGTTACTTTTGTTCTCAAGTATATTTAAATCCATCCAAATATGAAAGTAATTAACTTTGCAGAGCAACAAACGGTTGTCAACAGATACATGTCGGAACTCCGGGACGTATGCATACAGAAAGACAGGGCGCGGTTCCGCCGCAATCTGGAAAGAATCGGGGAAGTAATGGCTTACGAAATCAGTAAAACGCTGGATTATTCCGTCAAAGACATACAAACCCCGTTGGGCACGGCGCCCACGCTGTTGTACAACGACCCTATCGTACTGGGAACCATCTTCCGGGCCGGCCTCCCTTTCCATCAAGGCTTCCTGAATGTGTTTGAGGAGGCCGACAACGCATTCGTGTCGGCCTACCGCTTCTACAAAGACAAAGAATGCCACGAAGTGGGCATACATATCGAATATCTGGCCACGCCGGACCTGAACGGCAAAACTCTCATCATTGCCGACCCCATGCTGGCCACGGGCGGAAGCATGGAATTGGGGCTCAAGGCATTCGAGACCAAAGGCATACCGGGAAAAGTGCATTTATGTAGTGCGATAGCCAGCCGGAAGGGCGTGGACTACCTGACGGAAACATTCAAAGACACGGACTATACCTTGTGGTGCGGAGCTATCGACCCGGAGCTGAACGACCACATGTACATCGTCCCGGGACTTGGCGATGCAGGCGATTTGGCCTACGGCGGGAAACTGTAAGAAGTAAAAAAGCATGACGGACGGGGCTTGGCAGAAAGCTGCGCACCGTTCTGCGCCAAACGGTAAATCAATCTCAGGCGAACGATTTTCCAATCTCCTGAGATTGATTTTTCATTTGACGGACAAAAATTCCCGCCTTATTGCAGATTGAAAACCAGCACCTTACATAAAAGCAAGCAAATATAACGGATTTTGACAACCGACAGCCCGCCGCCCGCCCATCGAAACAGAAAGACGGAACAAAAAAGGCGGCTGCCCCACGATAAGGAACAGCCGCCTTTTCTTTCCTTTCCCTTTCACGGGGAACTTACTCCTTCACCTCCCAAATATCGTTCGTATAGAGCAGTTCCGTGAAATTGTGATAGGCTTTCTTTTCTTTCACTTCTTCTATCTGCCGGTTGACCGCCTCGTCGTATGTCGGAGCTTCCACATCACGAATCACGCCCAATGCCACCGGAAAATCAGGCCCTTCCATCAGAGCCAACTTCAAGTGCAAGGTGTTGTCCTGGCAATGCGCATCATGCACGAGGATGTCTTTTTCCGTCACGCCGTTCTCTCCTATCTTCACGACCTTCAACCCGAAACCTTCCTGCATCAAGCCGAATTCCTTATTTTCACCGAACAACATCGGCTGGCTGTGTTCCAGATAAATGGCATGCTTGGCACGTCCTTCTTTGGTGTAAACGGTATCGTGCGTCCCCTCGTTGAATATCACGCAGTTTTGCAATATCTCGCACACGGCGGCTCCCTTGTGGGCGTATGCCGCTTTCAGGATTTCCACCGTCCCGGCGGCATCCGTAGCCACAGCACGGGCAAAGAAATGACCACGCGCTCCGAAACATAACTCTGCCGGATTGAACGGGTCTTCCACCGTCCCGTAAGGAGAGGATTTACTGACGAATCCTCTCGGAGACGTCGGAGAATACTGCCCTTTCGTGAGACCATAAATCCGGTTGTTCAGCAGAATCATATTGATGTCCACGTTGCGGCGGACGGCATGGATGAAATGGTTACCGCCAATGGCCAGGCCGTCGCCGTCACCGGAAATCTGCCACACGGTGATATCCGGATTGGCCACCTTGAAACCGGTGGCAATGGCGGCGGCACGTCCGTGAATCGTCTGCATGGCATACGTATTCATATAATAAGGCAGACGGCTGGAGCAACCGATACCTGAAATCACGGCTGTCTCGTAGGGAGGCACTCCGATTTCGGCCATAGCCTTGTGCAAAGAAGCCAGAAAAAAATGGTCTCCACACCCGGGACACCAACGCGGCAATCCCTTTTTATAATCTTTTGCTGTATATTCGCTCATTTTCTTTTATTCTTCTAAGTTTGACTATTTGTTGTAAATCTCGGTAAAGGCTGCCACCAACTCGCTCACGACAAAAGGCTGGCCTTTCACCTGATTGAACTGATAAGGCACAAAACCGTCTACTTTCATACGCAGATATGCGGCAAATTGCCCTAAGTTCTGCTCGGCTACCACGACTTTCTTATACCGCTTCAGCACTTCCGCCGTATTGGCAGGCAAGGGGTTCAGGTAAGAGAAATGAGCCAAAGCCACTTTCTTGCCTGTAGCCACCATTTCATCCATGGCCGAATGCAAATGGCCGTAAGTACCGCCAAAGCCTACTATCAGCAGTTCGGCATCGTCCACGCATCCCTGCACCTCCACATCAGGCACCGGAATTCGGGCCACTTTCTCTGCACGCAAACGACACATCTTGTCGTGGTTCTCGGGATCGGTGCTGATGGCTCCTGTCCGGCCGTCCTTCTCCAACCCGCCGAGAATATGCATATACCCTTCTTGTCCGGGTATGGCCCAGTAACGCACTTGCGTGTCGGGATTACGCATGTACGGCGTGTAGCTCCCGGCCATTTCCGGAGTGACGTAAGGGGGACAAATATCGGGATAATCGTTCAAATCGGGCAGTTTGAAAGCACCGGAACCGTTGGCCACAAAGGCATCGGTGAGCAACACCACCGGCGTCATGTGCTCCAAAGCCATCTTCGAGGCATAATAGGCCGCATCGAAACAATTCGTAGGCGAAGTGGCTGCAATGACCGGCATCGGCGATTCGCCGTTGCGTCCGAAAAGGGCCTGCAACAAATCCGTCTGCTCGCTCTTCGTGGGCAAGCCCGTGGACGGGCCTCCGCGCTGCACGTTCAGTATCACCAACGGCAATTCCGTAATCACGGCCAGATTCATGGCTTCCGATTTCAAACATACGCCGGGCCCCGAAGTAGAAGTCACTGCCAATGCACCGGCAAAGGAAGCGCCGATGGAGGAGGCACAACCGGCAATCTCGTCCTCGCACTGCACCGTGGTCACGCCCAAACTTTTATGTTTGGACAATTCATGCAGCACGTCCGTAGCCGGCGTAATGGGATACGACCCCAAGAAAAGCCGCTTGCCGGCTTTCTCGGCCGCAGCGATAAATCCGTATGCAGTAGCCTTATTGCCCATGATGTCCATATACTTACCGGGCTTTTTCGTCTTGGATTCCACTTTATAAGTATGTGCCACAGAAGCATGCGTATTTGCCCCGTAATCATATCCGGCCTGGATAACCTTTATATTGGCTTCTGCCACGGCGGGCTTTTTGGCAAACTTCTCACGCAACATATTGAACGCTATCTCCAGGTCGCGGTTGAACAACCAGCACACCAGTCCGAGCGCAAACATGTTACGGCATTTCAAAATAGCTTTGTTGTCCATGCCCGAGTCAGCCAGACAGGCTTTGACCATCTGGGTGATAGGGGCAGCAATCACATCGTTTTTGATGCCCAACTCTTCTATCGGATTATCCGTCGTGAAAGCGGCCTTCTGCAAATCTTTGGCCAGGAAACAATCGGTGTCGATAATAATACATGCTGTAGATTTGGCATATCTGTACTGGGTCTTTAATGCTGCCGCATTCATCGCCACCAACACATCGCACTTATCGCCCGGTGTGTACACGCGCTGGGCACCAATGTGTACCTGAAAACCGGAAACTCCTGTCAACGACCCCTGCGGAGCCCGGATATCAGCCGGATAATCGGGAAACGTACAAATGTCATTTCCTACCGTCGCCGAGACCGTAGAGAAAATATTCCCGGCCAACTGCATACCGTCGCCGGAATCACCAGAGAAACGGACCACTACCTGGTCCAGCTCTTTTACTTCTAATCTATCAGCCATACTTTTTGTAGCATTTATATGATTACTGTATATTCTTTCTACCTTAGGAATGCAAATATCGCAAAGATATGTTTAAAAACAAAATATTTTGCTGTTAAAAGCATTCCGGAATACAGATTATACTATAAAATCGTAATCTAAAAGCTTATTTATATAGCATTTCATCGTACTTCTCTCACTTTTCAAAAGCATAAAGTTCGCAAAAGCACAGGAAAATGCATAAATATGCAAAGAGAGAAAGGCCGAACCTTTCCCTCTACCTTATGAAAGTTTTGTCCCAAGTATTCGACTTTTTAAGCAGAAACTGTTAACTTTGCAAAACAGAAAGAGCCCCTGTAGTTCAATGGATAGAACTACGGTTTCCTAAACCGCCAATCCGGGTTCGATTCCCGGCGGGGGTACACGGTCTATTTCAAGGTAAAAGCTTGTGTTCCGGCTTTCACTTTGTATTTCTTCCCATTCACTTTCAATACATATTCCTTATCAGACACCACGCGTACGGTATCCCCGTCCGCCACGATGTCAGTATGCACATCGCCGAACCTCAAATTCCGGATACCTTGCTCGCCCCAACCTGTCTTACGCCATTCCACGAGCCGAGCCGTGGCATCTATATTATAAACCCCCAACACGTTCTCAATAAACAAAGAAATAGGCCCCAGGGCAGACCATCCGCAAAAGTCTTGAGCCACCAACGTCAAATTCTCATCGTCCACCCACTGTCCGGGACGAGCTGCCGACGGAGAATAACATTCCCAAATGGAGTGGGGCTCGAAAGTCTTATAGGTTTCGGACATTTGCGCCAACAAACGGCGCGCATTCTCATGTGCCACATCATGATAACCGTAAGTCTCAAGTGCCTTGGTTGACATGTAAGCCAAAGGCAACCATACACCGCCCCTCCAATAATCTCCTACCGTCCCATTGTAGTCTGCGTCACTCCGCGACACGGACGGCCAAGGGTATTGACCACCGAACTCATCCTCGTCCTGTGCATATTCCACCAAACGCGCCGCCTGTTTCCGCCCCGGAACTTCTGCCAACATAGCCCAATACACAGCCGGTGTCCGCACTTTCACAAAGTCGCCCGTGGCCTCCTCTATGTCATAATAAAAACCATCCTCCGCATCCCAATAATACTTATTGAGCAAGTCCTTCTTCACTGCATACTCCCCGGCAAACTCCTTGGCCGTAGACGGGTCGTCCAAGACCTCGGCAATCCTTTCGATATAAAGTGCAGCCAAAGCCTGTTGGGCCAAGGCATCCATCCACAGCATCTCCCCGTTGCATCCCCGGCCACGCGGAGTATTGTCCATACCGCTCTGCACGTCGCCCCACAAATACCCTTTCTCCCTCCGTTCCAACATGACCGGCATCTTGGAAAAACGGCTACCGCCCCTCTTCAGTTTCTCAAACCAATAAAAATGGCGTTGTAGGTAACGATTGTCCTCTAACACATATTCCAAACGCCTTTTGTCGCCTGTCATCTTATAGTACTCATACTCCACCCACGCGAAAAAAGGAGGGTTGTCCGGATGCCAAATCTTTAAAGAGACCGGCTCTCCATCCAATATCGTCTTATAGAAGTTATCCAAACTCTGTATGCCAGGGAATAGCGAAGGCGCATAGCGACAAAAAAGCACCATGAACTCGGTATCCCAAATCCAAATCGTGTCATCCCACAGGTTCTCATCCATATAGGGCGACTGGGGAATCCCGTCCTGATGCTTCACACGCCCCCAAGCCAAGTCCCAAGCTGCCCAATATAAATCCACCAAACCCGGGTCGGGGGAATAAACCGGTTGGGGCAACAAAGACTTGTCCAACCCGCTTCCGGTTTCAGGCTTGGCCTGCACACCTACTGCCATAGCAGACAAAAGGATACCGGAAAACAAAACACTCTTTAATCCCATCATATCACATCTTTTATTTTGAAGACAAAGAAACCGCCCTTCCGGAACATTACCAAAAAGCTTTGCACCAAAAACAGACGGATATACTCCAGTATCATATACTGAAGACTGTCCGGGCACAAAACAATACAGGGCAAGCCTAAGCCTGCCCTGCATCCAAACAACTTATAAACGAATTCTTTATTTCATTTCCGAATCGTTCTCCTTGATGCGTTGCCCCATAGTCAGGAAAGCTACCGGAGCCGCCATGAAGATGGAAGAACAGGTTCCAATTACCACACCGAGAATCATGGCAAAAGCAAAACTGCGGATACTTTCTCCACCCAAGAAGAAGATACACAACAATACGACTAACGTGGTCAACGAAGTATTGATGGTACGCGTCAATGTCGTATTCAAAGAATCATTGAACAAACGCTGACGGTCGCGGTTCGGATACAGATGGAGGAACTCGCGGATACGGTCGAATACTACCACCTTATCATTAATAGAATAACCGATAGCCGTCAAAATCGCACCGATAAAGGTTTGGTCGATTTCCAAAGAGAATGGCACCCATCCCCAACAAATCGAATACGCTCCGATAATCAACAAGGTATCTACCGTCAAGGCCACAACTGCACCGACCGAGAAAGCCACATTGCGGAAACGCAACAATATGTAAAGGAAGATAGCTATCAAGGCCAATACCACAGAAACAATAGCCCCGTAGGTTATGTCTTCTGCCACGGAAGGACCTACCTTTTCCGAACTGATAATAGAACCTCCGGCACGCTCGTCGCGGTTGATGAAAGTTTGCAAATCCAAATCCGAAGCCAACAAACCGCCGCCTTTGAGCGTTTCGAACAGCGTTGCTTCTATTTCGGAATCCACCTCCGTACCTTCTTCGTCAATCCGATAGTTTGTAGATATACGTACCGTCTGATGGTCTGTACCCAAGGCTATAACCTGGATATTGGCATCCCCGAACTTGTTTTGCAACAAGGTGCGGACAGTTTCCGGCTCCACCTGCTTTTCGAACACAACTACGAAGTTACGTCCGCCGGTGAAATCAATACCTTTGCTCAAACCGCGTACAAACAAAGATGCGATACCTACCACCAACAAGACCCCGAATATCGTGAAGGATTTCTTATAAGAGCTCATGAACTTGTAATGTGTATCATGCAAGAACTTACGTGAAAGAGACGTTGTAAACGTCAAGTTCATCCATTTCTCCTTATTTAGGAAGTGCTCGTACACGATACGGGTCAAGAAAACAGCCGTAAAGAAAGACACCAGGATACCGATAATCAACGTCGTGGCAAATCCACGGATAGGACCTGTTCCGAAATTATACAGGATGATACCCGTAATGATAGAAGTCAGGTTGGAGTCGAAGATGGCCGAGAAGGCATTGGAATAACCGTCCGACAATGCTTGTTTCACAGCTTTCCCCGCACGCAACTCTTCTTTGGTACGTTCATATATCAACACGTTCGCATCTACCGCCATACCCAAAGAAAGCACCATACCGGCGATACCGGACATGGTCAATGCAGCCTGGAATGAAGTCAAAACCCCCAACGTAAAGAAGAAGTTCAATATCAACGCGCCGTTGGCTACCATACCGGGGATAAGACCATACATGCCACACATATAGATCATCAACAGGATGAAAGCTATCACAAATGAAGTAATACCT
>OWIA01000487.1_pt1 | contig 15610 bp, 15 predicted proteins | sample 1732881 | NCBI WGS metagenome assembly OWIA01 (sample SAMN05065764, study PRJEB22554) | human gut metagenome | biome: ENVO:2100002; feature: ENVO:00000062; material: ENVO:00002003 | host: Homo sapiens | place: USA
ACTAATATCTAATTGTTCAACCTGCCTCATACTTTAATCCCTCCGAAATTCCAGTTTATCGCAGCTAACTCTATCACGCTATCCATGGTATCTTCCGTTTCTGCCTCTCAAGCTCCCGCCGTATGCTCCAGCAGGGCCAGCACATACAACAATCGCGCCTTTCGCTCCATCAGATTTTCTCCATTCTCTGGTTTGACGGCTCCAATCCGGGGTCCCTTTTCTTGATCGATAGTGAGCTTGCTCGACAAACTGGAAGTTATAACTCTTGCCACTGAATACAACAAGGTCGTTCATAAGTAGCACAAAATTCCCTAATGCAAGAAAACGCACTGTTTATACTGATGACTGCATTGACATCTGGTTCCCATTCTTCTCCAGCAGCCATAAAAGTAACATCTTCTTGATTTTCCTCATTATAAGACAGCCACATATCACCTGCATCATTTTGAAAATAATTGATAGCTGCATATTCTCCGCTAATACACACAGATATACAGGGATATGGCTGCTTTCCGCTAATCCATAGTTCAATATTTTCTTGTGCTGATGTTTGTACGAATTTTAATACATCGTCTACTGATTGGAAAGAAAGATTGCCTTTATCTGTACTTACAACTATCATGTTGCCCCCATATAAATTCCAGTTTATCGCAGCTAACTTTATCACATTATGTATCTTCCTTTTCCGGCTATCAAATTCCCGCTGTATGCTCCAACAGGGCCAGCAGGGCCTGGTTCATGGTCTTGAGCTCGCCGCCCCGGAGGGGGTGGCCCCCGGCCAGCAGGGCCTGCACATACAGCACCCGCGCCATACTGGACAGCAGTTCCGGATCGGCCGTTGTGACCAGCCGGCGGACGATAGGGCTGTTCAGGTTGAGATAGAGGGTGGCCAGGGGCCGCTCCTCCACGCCGGAGAGCATGGAGGCCAGCGCCCCGGAGAAGATACCGCTGCTGTTCTCCTGGGCGGTCTGGAGCTGGCGCAGGAACTGCACCTCGTCGCTCATGGCATACAGCACGGGCAGGTCGGCGGGCAGGAAGCGGCGGAGCTTGGCCTGACACTCGAAGGGAAGGAGCACCTCATCCGCCGCCCGGAGCAGCCGCTCCCCCCGCTGGCGCTCGGCGGCGGTGACCTCCTCCAGGGTGTCGAACATCTCCTCCTCATGGAGGGGCTGGAAGGGCAGGCCGAAGCGTTCCGCCATGGCCTGGATCAGCTCCTGGTCGCTGGCGTAGCCGGTGCAGATGAGCAGCCGCCCCTGGGCCATGAAGATGGGCTTGAGCTGCTTGAACTTGGGGACGCTGTGGACCCAGACGGCTTCGCTCGCCCGCTTCAGGGCGGCGCCGGTCATCAGCCCCTCGCTGGTCTCAAAGCTGAGGTAGTCGATAAACAGCCGGAACAGCTCCTCGTCCCAGACCGCCATGGCTTTGATGGCCTCCGCGTGGACGGACACGATACCTTTCAGCCGGTCCGGGTCCTCCTCTGCCAGCCGGGCCAGATGGCGGCGCACCGCGGCGGCAAACTCCTCCCGGGCCTCGGACAGCGCCCTGTCCTCATAAAAATCCTCCCGGGAGGCGGTGGGCCGCAGGCCCCGGGTGTTGAGGAAGCACTGCAAAAAGAAGGCCCAGGACGGCAGCAGGGTGTCCCCCCGCTCAGTCAGGAGCATCTGCTTCAGGTAGATACGGTGTCTGCCCTTGGCGGAGGGGGCGGTACGGTAGGGGAGGACATAGGCCACGCCGCTGATGTGGGGCGTCTGGATGGGGATGGCCTCCAGAAACTCCTCCTCAAAGAGCCACTCGCCAAAGGAGAGCAGCTGACTGCGGCTGACGCCGGTGAAGTCGGCGGGGATGCTGTTGAGCCGCTCCGGGTCGCCGGACAGATAGACGGGGACAGGCAGGGCCAGCCCGTAATAGCGCACCAGTTCGGCCACCTTCCGGGGCTGGAAGTAATGCTCCATACCCGGCTTGGCGGTCAGGATCACCGCCGTGCCCACCGGGCACTCCTCCAGCGGCTCCAGGGTATATGTACCGTCGGGCAGGCCCGTCCACACATGGGCCACGCCGCCCGCCGCCGGCCGGGTGTGGACCACGATGGAGTCCGACACCATGAAGCAGGAGAGCAGACCGATGCCGAACCGGCCGATGTAGTCCTCAGGAATCCTGCCGTTGACCAGCTCCGTCTTGGAGGACTGGCCGATCACCGCCAGAAAGCGGTGGATGCCCTCCTCGCTGAGTCCCGCGCCGTTGTCCCGAAAAATCAGGCGGCGGCCCGGCTCCACGGTGATGGTGATCTTCCCGCCGGTCCAGTCCGGCTGTTCCTTCTGCCGCAGGGTGACGGCGTCCACGCCGTTTTGCAGCAGCTCCCGGAGGAATACATCCGGGCTTTTGTACAGGTGGTTGGACAGCACATCCAGCATCCCGCCTAAATTTACTTGAAAATGATAGGTGTTGCTCATTGTTCTATCTGCCTTTCTATCCAAAATCATGCCTGAATAACAAAAACGCCTTGCGCCGCACTGCCGTATGGGCAGCACAGCGCAGGGCGTGAAAAGACCGCGCGGGAAGAGCCGCATCCACCAGCGGATGCAGCTTTTTCTTCGGCTAAGATCAATTTTTTATATTGGAACAGAACAGCCGGGGGCTGTCCCAGTTTTCCTTCCATAACAAGACCTCTGGCTGTAAATTTCTGAACAGAGAAAACTGAATATCTTAATTATATCACATCATCCGATTTCTTTGGAAGAAAAAGTTGTGCGCCGTCCGGGCAGATCTGGATTTTTCCGCTCTTTGGGAAGCTGAGTGCCTGTCGCGCGTCAAAAAACAGGTGACGAAGGGGCGGGCGGATGTTATAATCGCGTTATACCGCGGAAAGAGGTGTCAATGCGGGATGAAAAAAGGGTGGAAGCGTCTGATCCTGGTGGCGGGATGTCTGCTGCTGGGCTGCCTATTGGGGTATTTTGTTACGGTGACCCAGGCCGGAGAGCAGAATGACCCGGCCTATCTTGCGTTCTTTGCAGAACGAGGCCTGCCGGTCCCGGAACCGGCAGAGCCTGAAAACAATATCATCGGCGCGGGTCTGCTTCTGGGCGGGATCCCCACGGGGCTGATGCTCTATCAGCATATCGCGGACAAGTGGAGGATCCATGCGGGACGAAGGCTCCTGCTGGGGATCATTGCGTTTCCCATCTGCACCCTGCTCGGTGTGCTTGGGGTGGTCCCGTTCCTCGTTGTGCAGACGGTCCGGCTGTTTTGGAAAAAGTCTCAGCCGGAGCGGACAGGACCGTGAGAGCAGAGTGGGTCACGACCGAAGGAGTATGACTATGTATCAGAAATCAGACCTCAAAAACCTGTATGACCGCCTGAAGAGGCAGTATCCCCGGTATGGGCTGGACTTTTCAGGAGACCGCCTGACCATGACCCGGCTCCACAGTAAGGTGGAGGTGGACCGGGAGGGCGTAAAGCTGTATGTCAATGGGGAGCTGTACGACCAGTTCACCAGCGGGGACGTAGACGATCCGGATGATCTCTATGAGCTGATCGAGGCGTTTCTTCTGGATCTTCAACACGACGGGATGAGGCGGGGAAACGCAACCTATCTCGCCGCCGCGAAACAGGCCACCCGGATGGGCCGCCGCGTTCTGATTTTAACCGCTGTGTGTCTCACCGCTGTGATGATCGCGCTGCTGGTATCCCATGGGCCGTGTCTGATCTTGCCGGTCTTTCTGATCCCGGCCCTGTCCCTCGTCATCCTGAAGCGGGTCCGTAGACAGGTCTTTCAAAAATATTGGGTCTGTCCTTCCTGCGGCCAACCTTTACCAATGGGAGGAAAGGGACGCTCCTCAGAGATGGAATATGTTCCCCAGTGCCCGCACTGCGGGAAGGTCTTGGAGCAGGCTCCGGAGCTGGAACCCATCCAGAGGGAATACAGCGCCCCGCAACAGCCGCTGGAGCCGGCCTGTGACCTGCCTGCTCCGGGGAGTAAGTGGCCCTGTATGATCTCTGGTGGGATCACCATTGCCTTTGTTCTGTTCCTGCTTCCGCTGATTTTTATTCCCGATGGGAATGAGCCGCTTGATATGGCTGGTGTATGGACTGGCGTTGTGCTGTTGCTGATTCTTCTCGGATTTGGTCTTATACTACTGTTCTGCCGACACAAAGAGCCGGAAGAAATGCAACAACCAATCGTCATTGTGCGGGAACGGAAAATAGTCGCCGTGCTTGGGATCATCCAGTGGGTGCTTTCCCTTGTTATGATGCTGACAGCCGTTATCGTGGCTGGGACACCGCCTTTTGACGCTGCCTTGACATTTGTCAGCACTCTGATTGGGATACCATTCATGCTGCTGGGCGTGTGGATGCTGCTGGCCGGACGCAATCGCACCTTGTTTGTATTCCAAGACAACTCCATGTGGTACATCAGCAGTTGGGGCAGGAAACGGGAATTTGCGCCGGGACAGGTGGCTTCCGTTCGGCTGACAGCCAACCGCTCCATCCATCTGCGGAACAAAGAGGGGAAAAAGCTGGCCTCCATCGAGACCAATATGCGGGGCATCCCGCGGTTTGCAGAGTGGCTGGAGAGCACCGGCCTCGCCGCGACCCTGACCCCCGCGATGGAGAAGCAGGCCAGGCAGGAGGAACAGCAGGAGAGCACCGTCCAATGGCGGGAGGAGTACCGCACCCGCTGGCATGACCATATCAAGGGCATCCGGGCGGGGCTGTGGGTGGTCGTGCTCCTGTTTGCCGCCGGTGTCATTGCTCCCATCCCGCTGTATCTTCTGGGCGTGAAGTTTACCACTGTTATGAAGATCGGCGCCCTGGCGCCCATTCCGTTTGTGGTGTTCTGCCTGGTGTTTGCTCCGGTGCTGCTCTTCGGAGACCGGCCTCCAAACGCCACCCCGGAGTGGAATGCCATGCATATCAAGGTTCCCTTGATCCCGGCCTTGTTGATCGGCCTGATTTACATTTGGCAGGTCAATCATATCTGGGACGGTTTTGTCCTTCAGGAGGCGGATCTAGGCTTTGGCTGGCTGGTGCGTGTCCTGGTGATCGGTACTGTTTTGACTGTGCTTCTGATCCTGCGTACACCCAAGCGCCTGCGGCTGGGCGCGGGGCTTTTTATGGGTCTGGTGGGGATCACCATTGCCTCCGGCCTGCATTACTGTGCCAACGCAGCCCTCAGCGGCCCCGCGCGGCACTATCCGGCTGTCATTGTGGACAGCCATGCGGATGACCCGGATGTGGAGGATGATGATTACGAATTGACTGTTGTGCTGGACAACGGAAGCGAAATAGAACTTGTCGTCCCGGAAAAGATCTTCGAGATGGCCATGAATGGAGAGCCTCTGGACGTCTGCCACCGGGAGAGTCCCTTTGGCGTGACCCTGCTGGACGTCCATGTACCGGAAAAGTAAGTGAGGCGGCCGGGGTCCATGGAGTTTAAAAAGGCGTTCCTCATGCGCGGAAGCCATGATTTGCTGGGAGAACAGAATGGAGAAACGAAACTTTTCTGGAAAAACAATTTTGAAGCTGGTCGGGGCGCTTTTGGCTCTGGCTTATTTGGGATTTTGCCTCTACGCGGGTATTACCGGGAAGTTTCCGAGTATGCACAGAGTCGAACATATCATGCGTTTTGGCGACCTGAAAAATTGGGTATCCGGCGGGATGTCGGCTGTGATGATCTTTGCCTTTTGTATCACTTCTGCTCTAAAGGACCTGAATCTCCAGAAGGGACGCAAAGAATCATTTTTACCACTTTTTCTCACCATGATCCTGCCAATTATTCTGTTACTGCTTTTGGAGTCTTATCTGGATATTGGCTGGATCGGGATCGCCCTTTATGCCGGTATTGCAGCTTTCCTGTTTGGGATCGCATGGATTCCACAACTTTTGAATCAGTGGACCGCCCGCCGGCTTTTGCGTGATGAACCGATGAGCGGCAGACAGCAGGTGCGGATCATCGAGTGGATCCATTTTCATCCGCTGAAAAAGCTGCTGATTTTCGGGCTGTGGGGCTTTGGCGTCGTGCTGGTTCTGCGCGGTATTTGGGTAACGGCAACCGGAAAAATCGAAATGGACGGGGAGCTTTTCCTGTTTTTACTTGGCACAGCAGTTCTGGTCGTGGCACTGTTTCAGAAAATGAGACGCTATATCTGCACGCCTTACCGGAACATACCGGTACTGAATCAGATCCTCAGCAAAAAGCAGTTGGAGCAGCTGCTGGATGGAGAACACTTTGAGCCAATCAAGTTTGAAGATGAGGGCATGAAACAGTATCTGGAAATTTATCGAAGCCAGAACTGGATGCTGATTGGTGGAAAGCTGCTCTCAAAAAAGCTGGCTTTATGGGTCACAATACATCGGCCAGGGAACGATACTTCCTTGAATGTGCTTTATCTCAACGGTATGACTGCCAAAGCGAAAGTGGATCTGGATATTCGAGGGGATCGGTACAAGGAGTTTATTGCTGTGCTAAAAGAATTGATTGGATACGAAGGCACTCTTAAACTGCATGAAAAAGAAGAACAACTGGCACAGAAATTTGCATCCTTTTTCCCGGAGCAGACTTCCGAACAGGAGCGTGTCGCCGCTTTTCTTTCTCAGGATGTGACACAGATCCGGCAGGACTACATTCAGACCTTCTCCCCTCCGCCAGAACCAAAAAAGAAAAAACGAAGCAGGCGGGAACAAAAATGAAGGACTTTTAAAGATGGGGGAGCGCGTGGGCGCGACTTCCCCCACTGGTTCCCCCACCAGAAAAATGTGCTGTGATGCTCTGAAATGGGATAACAGCAGGGAAATGAATAAATGAAAAACCGGCGAAAGTGTTGGAAATCAACGCTTTCGCCGGTTTTTTATGTGGCAAGGGGTAACAATCCAAATCCTCTCAGGTCGGTCGAACTCTCTTGGATTCAAATTTGCAATTTTTCTTGAGAAGCATCCAACCGGCCTTCCGGCCGGCGGCGCCTTTGCGCCGTACAAGCGTTTTGCCACAGGCAAAACCTTGGCGCAGGGCGAATTCACTTCGCCCGAGCATTTCAATCACTGAAGGGTGGAGCGACCAACGGGAGCGAAACCCAAAAGAAAATGCGACTTGTCGAAACAAGCCGCATTTTCTTTTGGAGCAGGTGAGGGGAATCGAACCCCCGTGTTCAGCTTGGGAAGCAGAATTGTAAGTAATATCCAGCACTTGATGTACTAAGGCTCAGCGGATTCTTACTCATTTGCCCCACCGGATGCCCCACCAGACGCCGCTTCTTTTTTTCCTGCCGTTCCGTCGAGCAGTGCGATCCCGGCATGGAGGGTGGAGCCGTCCCGATGTGTATAGATATTTGCGGTTATATCAATATCAGAGTGTCCCATCAGGTCCTTAGCAACGTTGATGGGGACACCAGCGGCCTGGAGATCGGTGCAAAACGTGTGGCGGAGGCAGTATGGAGTTAAATCAGCCGCAACTTTGTGCTCCTGGATCTGATTGCGCACCGTCTCTGCGCCTAGCTCCAGGTCCATGGCCCGTTTACAGGCGCGCCACATGGCATCCATGGCGCTGCGTGTGAGCCGCTGGCCTCCGGCGCCGGTGAATACTGGGTCAAATGGGCCCTTCTGCGCAGATTTCAGGCGGGGGAGGAGGGAGGCGTGGATGGGAATATCCCGGACCCCGGCAGCGCTTTTTGGGGCCTTGATCCGGCTTGTCCCGGATTCCAGGGCCGCGTGGACATGGATCTCATTGTTTGCAAAATCGATGTCCGCCCAGTTGAGGGCCGCCGCCTCACCTGGCCGCAGCCCCGTATAGAGCAGCGTCAAAAAATACAGCCCGAACCGGCTGTCAGGCCGGGTGCATACGGTCAGCAGGACCTCGCGCTCTTCCAGTGTGAGGCTCCGGTGGGAGCCCTGACGGTGCTCCGGGAGCTGGAGATCCTCGGATGGGTCGTAGGCGATCAGCCGGGACTGCCTGGCGCGGCGGAACAGCTCCCGCATGACGCGGCGGAGCTTCTCCACATGGGACCGGGACATCCCGGCCTGTCCGTTCAGGATCCGCTGGAGGTGGACGTCTTTCACGGACTGGAGTTTCATGTGGCCGACCGCCGGTTTGATATAGCCGTTATATTTTTCGTCGTACATTCCGAGACTTTTGGGCGTGAGCCCCTTCGGGTCCTTGTATGTGGCCTTCCACTCTTTGTACCAGGCGTTTACCGTCATGCTCCCGTTGAGGGCTTCCTCGCCGCGTTTGGCGGCGGCGATCTTGTCGGCCAGCCTGGTCAGGGCCTCCAGCTCGGTACGGCCGGTCGCCTCGTACTTTTTTCCGTTCCAGCGTGCGGTTTTCCGATAGGGCTCTCCAGTTTTGTTTTTCGGCATAATGGCACCTCCAAAACAAATGTTCCAGTATTGGGTTTTTGAGAAGCCGCCCGGTGGGGCGGCTTCTTTTCAAATCCGCAAGCGCTTGCGGATTTGAGACTTGGCGCGGTTGCGCTTCGGCGAAAAGTGTGGTATCCTGTCCTTGGCGCTGCCAGCAAACGGCAGGCGGCTGGCCCCCGACAGGGGGCAGCTTCTGTCCCCTGATCTGCGGAAAGGGGGGCTGCCCAATGGTTACATATTCCGATCTGATCCAGACCGGCATTTTAGTCGTTGGCATTATCGGCCTCTTTATGATGGCCAATAAAAAGAAGTAACCGCCCCTCCGTCCAAAGAGTGCGGTTACTTCTTTTGAAGAACTAAAGTCTTGGGCCAACCGTCTGCCGGCAGCGCCCTTTTCATGTTCAGTATAACCGCCTGATGTTCGATTGTCAAGTCCGTCCCGAGCCGGGGCGGCTTTTTTCAAATCCGTCAGCGCTGACGGATTTGAAATGTGTACTTCGAGTCGGGCAACTGGAGTGATCATGTGTTTTCTGCTTCCGAAGAATCGTCTGGGGAGATGCTAGAGTTGTACTGCTCCCAACGACGCCTTACATCCGGGTCGTTTTTCATGCTTTCCTCAATAGCAAGGGTTTCACGGTACTCAGCGGCAGCGGCCTCCATGGTCCAATTTGCCTTGAGCCCCATTTTATCGACCAATGCATGGAGGTCAGAAAGGTTCACCCGGAAAAATTCCTTTCGAGGATTGACCTTATTGACCTGCATCAGAGCCAGAGCCTTATGCAATGTAGTTTCCAGAGCAGGGGCGTCATCACTTTCAATGATTGCATGGACGTCGAAGGGGAAGGGGACAGAGGCATCACCTAACTCACGGACACGGTCCATGGGATCTAAGCGGCGGGTCATACCGACCTTATAGATATTTTCACCAAAAGATCCAATATTGGAAATCACATAGACATTACCTCGTTTGGTCTGCTGTGCCATAGACAAGGCCCGCTGATTCTTTTCTTCTGCTTCGACCAGCTTTTGTTGCAATTCGGCCAGCTGTGCTTCATATTGAGACCTTTGCTCTTCGGTGGCCTTCTCCATGGCTGCTTGGGCTTTTTCCATAGCTTTCCGCAGCATGGATTCCTCTTTGGCCGCTTCTTTCTGTGCCCGCTCATATTCGCGGCGGGCTTTTTCTTCCTCGCGAATCTGCTCACGGAGCTGGCGCTGCTCTTCCTGCTGTTTGGCCTTCAATTCGTGGCAGACAACAGCCCACTTAAGTTCCTCCAATCGGGAGTCCAAATACTGTGAGGTGATTTTCGCCTCCCGGAACGTAGCACCATTGGAGTTGACCACGTTATAGACGTCCTTGATTTTCTGTTCCAATACTCCGTAGTTATCCTTTTTAGATTTTGCCAAAATAGAGTCTACCTGGCCATTGAAGGCGTAGACGATGAATGACACAGCACCTTCACGCTTGTCCTTGGAGATGTATTTGCAAGTGCCGGCGCTTCCCTCTTTGACCATGCGGAGGGAGTTTTCCTGTGCCGCTTTCAGTCGTTGTCCGGCTTCTGCATAGCCAAAATCCTCTGCCAACTGATCCAGTAATGTGAAGGTGGGTTTGATCCACTGATCTCCATATCCGTTCACAATATTTTTCAAGGATGCGGCAAGCGCTTTGTACTCCTCAGCCTTGTTCATAGCCTCGTAAGCATCCCCAGCAATTTCTTTGGCTTTGGCTTCCGCAGTATCCATGATTCGCTTGGCTTCTTCGTCTGCCCGATGAAGCCTTTGGTTTGCCTCATCCTCTGCCTTGGCCTTTACCTGCTTGGCGGCATCTCTGGAGGCCCTAGCAGCCGATCGCATCTCATCAGCATCAAGTTTTGCGGAAGAACGCATTTTTTCGGCATCGCTTTGCGCGGAAGAGCGCATTTCTTTGGCAGCACTTTCAGCTAAAGAACGGGTTTTCATGGCCTCCAGTTCTGCATCGCTTTGAAGGTTTTTGCACCAGGTCTCTACGTCCAGGATTTGCTGATACTTAGAGAGTTCTTCAAGGCGCTTATTGGCTTTGGACAAAGAATCTTCCATTTGGTCTGATTTTTCTTTTGACGATTTCTTTTCTTTAGTCCACAACACGAAGAAAACGATTGCTAAGATCAGAAATAGAATCCCCATATAAATCGCTCCTCATATAGTCCGGTCGGACCGGACTTTTTATTTTCTGCCGTTGGCGGTGGGGTTATTCAATTACATGGGTGTAGGCTACGGCCAGGCCTACGACCCGGATCTGCTCAATGGATTCTCCAATAAATGCTTTGGGCGGGATTGTTGGGTTTTCTGCCACAAGCTGGATGACTCCGTTTTCAAGATAGAAGCGTTTGAGTGTGGCTTCTTCGTCGCCGACCATAACAGCGGCAATCTGCCCATTCTCCACCTCTTCCTGCTGTCGGATATAGACAACATCTCCGTCACGGATCCCTGCTCCGATCATGCTCTCCCCTTTACAGGTGAGGGCAAAATCTGCCCGGATATGGCTGGGAAGATCCACATAGTCTGCCACATTCTGCTCAGCTAAGATGGGTGTTCCACAAGCAATTTGCCCTACCAAAGGGATTTTCTTCATCGCAGGCAAAGGAACAATATTGGATGCAAGAAAACGAGTTGACCGGATCTCCGGATTATCTGTTTTACCAACCAACCAGTCTGGATTGACTGAGATCGCCTTTGCAATAGCTTGGATCACAGCTAGCTTTGGACGGTCTATCGTTCCAGCCTCATATCGCTGAATGGTTGAGATCGCAACCCCAACTTTGGCAGCAACATCTCCTTGAGTCTGCCCAAGATCCTGCCGCCTTTGTCTAATTCGGCGGCCAAGTTCAATATTTTCAGGCGAAGGCAAAGCAATCACCCCTTTCTGCTGTCATTTTATCACAAAAAGTTGCAGGGCGCAACAAATAATTGCACAAAGAAAATAATTTGCACTACGCTATTGACAATGCTTTTGCGCTGTGCTAATATGAGGCCATAACGGAGGTGATCCAAGTGCTGAATACGGATCGTATCAAGGCGAGATTAGACGAGTTAAACATGACACAAGCGGATCTTGCCGCAGTAATTTCAGTTGCTGTGCCCACCATGTGTCAAAAAATTAATAATGTTCGTCCTCTGTCTCTGGATGAGGCCGAAAAAATCTCAAAGGCGCTTCAAATTCCCAATGCTGAGTTTGGATCATATTTTTTTAGCCCGTAAATTGCATAGCGCAATATTAGGATGTAATTTGTGGTTTAAACAGCCCCCGGCCGGGCCGGGGGAGGAGAGGGGGATATAACATGAGTAACTCAAGAACTACGGCAAGTTCGGCCCTCTATCGTGAGATCCGGGAGAAGGCCGAGGAGATCGTCTCCCGGCGGGGCCCGATGCTGGGGGCAGAGGATCTGGCCTTAGAACTGGGCGTGAAGGACAAGCGCACCGCCGCAGATTGGGCCAGGCTGAATGATGTGCCGGCGACGCCAGTGGGCCGGGCCAAGAAGTACGAGGCACGGCTGGTAGCCAAGGCGCTGGTGTTTACCAGAGGAATGTGTTGAGGAGGCACAGCCATGTGGGACAAGTTGAGGCGGCAGCGTCCGCGCCTGTACGAGACCCTGGAGTGGGTGACATTCGCCCTGGCAGTGGGGGCATTCCTGCTGGCCCTGGGGGTCTATCTGACGGTGAAGGGAGGTTGACGTCATGCGCGCACCCAATTTGACGGCGGCGGCCCGGGTGACCCGTCGGCTGCTGGACCAGTACGGCCCGGCGCGGCTGCTCCGGGTGGAGGAGCTGGCCCCCGGGATTTTTCGGGGGATGCTGGCCGGAGGGGCCCAGGCTCTGGCGGTGATCCGGGAGGACGGGCGGATCGCCGTCCGGGAGGCCGAGCCGTGGGCATAAAAAAGCCCCGGGGCCTTTCGGCACCCGGGGCGGTAGACAGGGAGTCTACCATGAGAACAAATGTATTATACCATGGGAACGTGTGTTTGACAAGGGGGAATTTTGCATGATCCCTGAAAATTTGAAAGAAAGCTGGCAGAAGGTGCTGGCCCGTTGTGAACTGATGTTCCTGGCCGATAACGGCGGAGGCTGTCCGGACTGTCTGGCCGGGCTGACCGCAGAGGAGCAGGTGCGCACCCTGCGCAGCCTGGGATTCCGGGTCCGGGAGTATTACCAGATGCCCATTGACCTGACCCGGCCGGAGGCTCCGGACAATTTGGAGCCCTGGATCCGACTGACCAACGGAGTGAGCGTGAGTCTGGATCACGGATTTGTCTCCCGGGCGGGACGGGGGAAGCTGTATGGGTGAGATCTATCGGAGCTTGTACTCCGTGATCCCGGCCCGGGTGCGGGATGACCACAGTTTACGCCCCAATGCAAAGCTGCTGTATGGGGAACTGTCCGCCCTGGCCCAGGCCGAGGGATATTGCTGGGCCTGGAACGCCCATCTGGCTGAGACGCTTGGGATCTCAAAGCGGACTGTCGAGGATCTGCTCAAACAGCTGCGGGACCGGGGACACATCCAGCTGGAGGTAGAGCGGGACCCGGATACCAACGAGGTCATCCGCCGTAAAATCTGGATCTGTGGACCTCCTGGGGCGTCTGTACCCCCTCCCCCCGAAAATGGGGGGAGGGTCCCCGTGAAATCGGGGGGACCTCCCCGTGAAAATGGCGGAGAGAATAATACAAGTAATATTAAACAAGAATATCCCCCCTATAATCCCCCCAAGGGGGAAGCGCCGGCGCGGAAACGCAAGCGGTCAAACGAGCCCAAAGAGGCTCCGGACTGGAAGCCGGAACGCTTCGCCGCCTTTTGGGAGGCCTACCCCTGCGGCAAGTCCAAGCAGGCGGCCATCCGGGCCTGGGACAGGCTCAGGCCGGACGATGACCTGATCCGGGCTATGGCCCTGGGCCTCAAGCGGGCCATGGCGGGGGAGGACTGGCAGAGGGGCATTGGGATCCCGTATGCCTCCACCTGGCTCAATGGCCGCCGCTGGGAGGACGAGGACAAGCCCCTTCCGGCGAGGACTGCGGACAAGCCGAGACCCACAAGGCCCTGCCATGTAGAGCTGATCGACGGGGAGGAGGTGGTGGTCTATGACGGCTGAGGTGCGCCCGCTGGATGCGGAGTCATCGGTGATCGGCTCCATCCTGGTGGATCCCCGGTGCCTGCCGGTGGTGGAGCAGCTTCTGCGGCCGGAGGACCTGGCTCTTGCGGTCCATCAGACGATCTATCGGGCGGCGGTGTCCCTGCGGCGGCAGGACAAGCCCATTGACTCGGTGCTGATCCGGGAGGAGGCCGCCCGGGAGGGCGTCAAGCTGGATGTGCCCTACCTGGTGGAGCTGATGGACGCCACGCCCACCGCGCAGAACGTGGAGGAGTATGCCAGGCTGACCCGGCAGAACTCGCTGAAGCGGGCGGTGGTCAGGCTGTGCAGCGAGGCCCGGGAACAGGCGGCTGAGGGAGATCCGGGTGAGGTCCTGGCCGGACTGGCCCGGGACGCGGCGGAGCTCCAGCGGGAGGGTGTCACGGATGACCTGATCCGGCCGGAGGAGGCCCTGATGGCCTTTTACGAGCACCGCGACGCGGTGGACCGGGGGAAGGCCACCGGCTGTGTCTCCACCGGATACCGGGACATTGACCTGACGCTGGGCGGTGGGATGCTGGCCGGCGGGATGTATATCCTGGCCGCCCGCCCCGGCATGGGCAAGACAACTCTGGCGCTGAACATAGCGGACCGGGTGGCAGAAAAGACCGGGCCGGTGCTGTTTGTCTCCCTGGAGATGGATGTGGAGCAGCTGGTGGCCAAGCGGGTCTCCCGGCTGTCCGGGATCCCGGCCAACCGCCTGCTGATGGAGCGGCTGTCCGATCAGGACTACACCAAGATGGCGGAGGCCGCGGGCAAGCTGGAGCAGATCCCCCTGTACATCAACCGGAGGCCGGGGGCCACCGTGGAGCAGATCGAGATACTGGCCCGCCGGGTGCCGGGGCTGACCCTGCTGGTGGTGGACTATGTGGGTAAGATCTCGCCCAGCGCCCAGAGCTACCGCAACAGCGACCGGTATAACTACATGACGGAGATCTCCGGCGCGCTCAAGACCCTGGCCCGGACCCTGAAGATCCCGATCCTGGCCTTGTGCCAACTGAACCGCGCCAATGAGGCCAGCAAGGACAAGCGCCCGCAGCTATCGAATCTGCGGGACACGGGCGCGCTGGAGCAGGACGCAGACGGGGTGATCTTCCTGTATCGGGAGGCGTATTACAACCCGGAGGGCCGGCCGGCATACGAGCCGGAGCCCATTGAGGTGATCGTGGACAAGAACCGGCATGGCCCCACAGGGACCTGTGAGCTGGCCTTTGCCCTGGCTGTGTCTAAAGTTTTTGCAATGAGCAACGACCCACGGGAGGCGGCCCGCCGGTATCTGCGGACCACAGCCCCTATGGAACAGACAAAAATGGAGGAATCACCATGAGAACATTTGCGATCGTCAACCGCAAGGGCGGGGTGGGCAAGACCACCACCGCCGTGGAACTGGCCTTCATCCTGGCCACCAGCTGCAAGCAGCGCGTCCTGTTTATCGACGCCGACAGCCAGGGCAACGCCACCAGCATGATGCTGGCCTCCGGCCAGGATCCCAGCGGGGCCGGGCTGGCCGCCGCGCTGGAGTATCCCATCGAATACTATCCGGACATCATTTGGCGCACGGACTATGAGGGGCTGGACATCATCCCTGCCGGGGAGGATCTGGGGGACTATGAGCTGTCCTGCCTGTTGGGGAGGCAGACCCCGGACTTTGACCGTCTGCGGGATCTGCTGGCCGTGGTCGCGGAGGATGCGTATTACGACTCGGTGGTGATCGACTGCCCGCCCTATTACTCAGTGAGCTGCCTGTCTGCCATCGCCGCCTGTGACAGCATCATCATCCCCGCCGGGATCGACGCCTACTCCACCACCGGCATGGCCGGGCTGGTCCGGCAGATCGACAACATCCGCCAGGCCTGCCCCCAGATCCGGGTGGCCGGGGTGCTGGTGACCCAGTGGCGGCGGTCCAGCATTGGCGAGGACGCGGTCCAGACTCTCCGGGAGGAGAGCCCGGTCCCCATCTTCCGGACGGTGATCCGCCGCACGGACAAGGTAGTAGAATCCAGCTGGTCCCGTGAGCCGGTGGGGGCGCTGTCCCCCTTCAGCGCGGCCAGCCGGGATTACCGGACTTGGGTGGCGGAGCTGCTGGAGCGCGAGGGGGTGGCCAACAA